>JAEEGK010001618.1_pt1 | contig 56566 bp, 46 predicted proteins | sample 8958771 | NCBI WGS metagenome assembly JAEEGK01 (sample SAMN16246547, study PRJNA631951) | gut metagenome | biome: gut microbiome; feature: rumen; material: SC-attached | host: Bos | place: Iran: Karaj | collected 2018-10 | reverse complement strand
TATCGGGGATGACGGGAGCCTGCGCGCGGAGCAAGTTGAAAGTTGAAAGTTGAAAGTTGAAAATTATCGCTGCGAGAAAAAGCCTTTTCATTGCTAAATTCTTCATTCTTAATTCTTCATTCTTAATTATCAGCGGGCATTTGCTGCGAGAGACAGTGGAAGGATCCGAGGCCCCAGATGATGTCAGTGGAGTCGATGCCAATGATTTCGCGGTCGGGGAAGAGGGCCTCGAGGATATAGGCGGCCTGGTTGTCGGCGAGGCAGCGGTAGGTGGGGAAGATAACCTTGCCGTTGGCAATGTAGAAGTTGGCATAGGAGGCTGGGAGGCGCTGGTTGTCGTAGAAGACAATGTCGGGCATGGGAAGTTCAACGATGGTGGGCTGCTTTCCGTTGGCCAGACGGCAACAGTTGAGCATGCGGAGGTTCTTCTGCAGGGGCTCGTAGTTCTCATCCCAGGCATCCTCTTCAACAACAGTGACGATGGTGTCGGGGGAAACGAAGCGGGATAAGTCGTCGACATGGCCGTCGGTGTCGTCGCCGACGATGCCGTCGCCGAGCCAGAGGATGTTGTCGACGCCGTAGTAGTTGCGGAGGTATTCTTCTATCTGGTCTTGTGTGAGGTGTGGGTTGCGGTTGGGGTTAAGGAGACAGGAGGCTGTAGTGAGGAGGTCTCCGCAGCCGTTGACGTCGATGCTACCGCCCTCCATGACGATATTTGGCTCAAAGAGCGGGGTATCGGGCATAAGGTCGTGGATGCGGAGGGGCACCTGGGTGTCGAGGTCGTAGGGGTATTTTCCGCCCCAGGCGTTATGGTTCCAGTTGACGATGGCGCGATTGTTATTGTTCCTATTGAGCAGGAAGGCAGGACCGTGATCGCGGCACCAGGCATCGTTGCTCGGTATGATATGCAAACTGACATTCTGCATGTTGGTGCCGATGGCTTCGAGTTCTTTCCTGACTTGACTCAGCATCGCGTCGTCGTCGACATTGATATGCACCATTTCACTCTCCGCCAGCGTTTTGACAAAGAGATGATAGGAAGGATAGATGGTCTCTATCTTACCGGGCCAGGAGTCGGGGTTCTTGGGATAAGTGAGCCAGGTGGCCTCATGTTTTGCCCATTCGGCGGGCATGTAGTAGCCTTGTTCTTTGGGAGTCATGAACGGTTAAAGGTTATGGGTTATTGAATTAGTCGATATAGCGGTTGAGGATGGGAGAGTAGCTGTCGATGCGGCGGTCACGTAAGTAGGGCCAATGACGGCGGTAGTGGTCAGTCTCGTCGAGGTCGAGTTCCTCGATGTGGAGGGTCTCCTCGAGGTGCGGTGCCTGATAGAGCACACGTCCGAAGGCGTTGGTGATGAAGCTGCCGCCCCAGAACTGCATGCCCCCTTCCCTACCCGTGCGGTTCACGCTGACCACGGGAACACCGTTGGCGACAGCATGGGAGCGCTGGATGGTCTGCCAGGCCTCGTACTGTTCGCGGTTGTCGTGCTCGTCCTGCCGCACATCCCAGCCGATGGCAGTGGGATAGAAAAGTATCTGAGCGCCCATAAGGGCTGTGATGCGGCTGGCTTCGGGGTACCACTGGTCCCAGCAGATGAGCACACCGACAGTGGCAAACTTGGTTTTGAAGACTTTATAGCCGAGGTCGCCGGGGGTGAAGTAGAATTTTTCATAATAACCCGGGTCGTCGGGGATATGCATCTTGCGATACTTGCCGAGGTAGGAGCCGTCGGCATCGATGACTGCGGTGGTGTTGTGGTAGAGTCCCTCGGCGCGCTTCTCGAACATTGAGCAGATAATTACCACCCCTAGTTCTCTTGCCAGCGACATAAAATGCTGCGTGGTGGGACCTTCGGGAATGGGTTCGGCGAGTTTAAAGTTCTGATAGCGCTCCTCGTCGCAGAAATAGAGCGAGGCAAAGAGTTCCTGCAGACAGATAATCTGTGCACCGCCTGCAGCCAGTTCGCGCACCTTTTCTGTGTAACGCTCAATGTTTTGCGTCTTATCCTCAACGCAACTCATCTGCACAATACCCACTTTTACTTTCATTATTAAGGGTTTAAAAGGTTTAAAAGTTCATTATCCAACACTTCCTTCGAGGCTGATGCTCAAGAGCTTTTGTGCTTCGACGGCAAACTCCATGGGGAGTTTCTTCAGGACGTCTTTAGCATAGCCGTTGACGATGAGGCCAACGGCGCTCTCGGGGGTGATGCCGCGTTGTTGGCAGTAGAAGAGCTGGTCCTCTGAAATTTTGCTCGTCGTGGCCTCATGCTCGAGGATGGCGGTGTGGTTGTCGGCCTTGATGTAGGGCCAGGTGTGGGCACCACATTTGTCGCCCAACAGCAACGAGTCGCACTGCGAATAGTTACGGGCGTTGTCCGCCCCCTTGCCTATCTGCACCAAGCCTCGGTAGCTGTTATGGCTCTTGCCGGCACTGATGCCCTTAGACATGATGGTCGAGCGAGTGTTCTTACCCACATGAATCATCTTGGTGCCGGTATCGGCCTGTTGGTAGTTGTTGGTGACGGCCACCGAGTAAAACTCAGCGGTGCTGTCGTCGCCCTGCAGGATGCAGCTGGGATACTTCCAAGTGACGGCACTGCCGGTCTCCACTTGCGTCCAGCTGAGTTTGGAATGCGAGCCTTTACAAATGCCGCGTTTGGTGACGAAGTTATAGATGCCGCCCTTACCTTCCTTGTCGCCCGGATACCAGTTCTGCACGGTGCTGTATTTCACCTCGGCGTCCTTCATGACGACAATCTCCACGATTGCGGCATGCAACTGGTTCTCATCGCGTTGCGGAGCGGTACAACCTTCCATATAGGAGACATAGGCGCCCTCGTCGGCCACAATAAGCGTGCGCTCAAACTGGCCGGTGCCTTTGGCGTTGATGCGGAAATAGCTGCTCAACTCCATTGGACAGCGCACCCCCTTGGGAATGTAGCAGAAGGAGCCATCGCTGAAGACGGCGCTGTTAAGTGCGGCAAAGAAATTGTCGGCCGAAGGAACCACAGAACCCAAATACATGCGAACCAAGTCGGGGTGTTTCTGCACCGCCTCGCTGATGGGCATGAAAATAATACCCTTCTCTTCGAGGGCTTTCTGGCTCGTGGTCTTCACGCTGACGGAGTCCATGATGGCATCGTAGGCCACACCGGCAAGAGCCTCTCTCTCTCTCAGAGGGATACCCAGTTTGTCGAAAGTGGCCAACAGTTCGGGGTCCACCTCGTCCAGGCTTTTCTTCTTCTCCTGCTTGGGGGCAGCAAAGTAGATGATATCTTGATAATTAGGCGTTTCGTATTCCAAATGTGCCCAGTCGGGCTCCTTCATCTTCTGCCAGCGGCGGAAAGCCTCGAGGCGGAACTCCAACAGCCACTCCGGTTCGTTCTTTTTCTTCGAAATCAATCGTACAACCTCCTCGTCGAGACCCTTGCGGATGGTCTCGGTGTCAATATCGGTGGTGAAGCCCCATTTGTATTCCTCGTTGGTAACTTCCTGAATAATATCTTTTTCGTTGTCTTCCATCACAAAATCAATGTCTAAATCAAAAATGCAAAGTTACGAAAGTTGAGCAAATTGGCAAAATTTTTTGTTCATTTCCGGAATGTCACTCTTGTCGAGTGAAGTGAAATCATTTTTCGTTTGTACCAAAGAGGCATCTAATAGATTCATTCTTCAGTTGTTGTGTGGATATTATCATCGGTTCCCATCTTGTTTTTCAATTTCCGATTGATCCAAATAGCATAGGGTACCGATAGGACAAAGGTGAGGAAGTCGGCAACACCTTGGGCCATCTGAACACCCTCCAGCCCCAGCCACATGGGCAGCAGGAGCAGCGCCGGAAGGAAGAAAAGACCATTACGACAGACACTTAGCAGTGTGGCTGGTCCAGTCATACGGATGTTCTGAAAGAGCATGCCTGTGGCGGTGAAGAGGGCTACTAACGGGAAGGCGGCACACTGCCATCGAAGGGTGACGGCACCTATCTCTATCAGCACCGGGTCTTCCGCTCGGAAGAGGGCAACAATCTGTGGTGCAAAGAGAAAACCCACGGCCGATATAACGAACAAAAAGACAGTACCCATGCTACTGGCGAAAAGCCACGACTCACGCACACGGCCATAGAGTTTGGCCCCGTAGTTATAGCCACAGACAGGCTGGAATCCCTGACAGAAACCCAGCACCACACTGAAGGCGAACATCATAATGCGAGTGACCACTGCGAAAGCGGCTACAGCAGAGGCCTCCTGGCCGGGAGCAGCATAGAGGGCGGCACAATAGTTAAGCGAGACAGCGGCTGCACAGTTGAAGACCTGACGAAAAAGAGAGGGTAATCCCCCTCGAAAGATTTCGTAATAGACATTAAAGGAAGGCTTAAAGTTACGAAGTCTTATATGCACACTCTCAGGCTTAAATGTACCATACAAAAGCAATCCCCATGCAAAGAGTTGACTGATGGCAGTGGCCAAGGAAGCGCCGCTCACGCCCATACCAAAAGTAAAGATGAAGAGTGGGTCGAGGGCGATATTGAGAATGGCGCCACTGACGATACCCACCATGCCGAAATGGGCATTTCCCTGTAGACGGAGCTGATTGTTGAGCGTGAGTGCAGACATCATAAAGGGCGTAGCCACAACGATATAGCACAGATAATCATTGGCATAGGGTACCACACCCTCTGGAGCTCCAAGCAGACGACTCAGCCAGCTGAGATTTGGCAAACATACCAACGCCGCTACTAAACCCAGTAGGAACGGGGTGACAAATCCCACGGTAGCAACCACCGATGCCGACGACACATCTTTGGCCCCTAACGCTCTGGAAATATGATTACCACTTCCATGTCCAAAATAGAAACCAAGTGCCTGGATGAAGGTCATGTAGGCAAACGAGATACCGATACCCGCAGTACCCTCGGTGCTAAGCCTGCCAATGAAAGCGGCATCGACGACATTATAGAGGGCGGTGGTGACCATCGCAATGATGGTCGGCACCGCCATCTTACAAACCAAACCCTTCACAGGTTCGGTCGTCATCTCTTCATATTTATCTTCAAGTGTCACTTACGAATAATATCCGTATTTCCGTTAGAATTAAGCAATTGCAATCTTACAGTCTTCGTATTCCCATTACGTACATAATCCACCTCTACCTCGTCGCCGGGAGAAAAGATCCCGAGTTCTTCCATCATCTCGGCGAAGGTATTCACCTCCTTTCCGGCCACGCGAAGAATGACATCACCCTGACGGATGCCTGCCCGCTCGGCAGCACAGTCGCGCACGACACTAGCCACATAAAGGCCTTTGGTGTCACGGGCACCCGTCTGACGAGCCACATTGGCATCAACTTCAGTTACTTGCACTCCTAAATAGCCTCGCTGCACATAACCGTAACGGGTCAAATCAGAGGCCACCTTGACAGCAATATTGCTGGGGATAGCGAACGAGTAGCCAATATAATTGCCCGTATTACCCGAAGCAATGGCCGTCACGATGCCGATAAGTTCGGCACGGGAGTTTACCAATGCACCTCCACTATTACCCGAATTAACAGCTGCATCTGTCTGTAAAAAAGACTCTAACGGAGTTTCGTTTGTGCGGGGATTGTCAATAATATGCATATTGCGTGCCTTTGCGCTGATAATGCCGGAGGTCACCGTGGAGGTAAGATTGAATGGGTTGCCGATAGCCAACACGGGCTCACCGACACGCACCTTGTCACTGTTACCGAAGGGTATATAGGTTAAATCTTCAGCCTCCACTTTAATCACTGCCAAATCAGTTGCGGGATCGTTACCCACCAGACGGGCGGGCAGTTCACGGCGATCGTTGAAGGTCACATAGATGCGCTCGGCGTCCTGCACCACATGGTTGTTGGTGAGGATATAACCGTCAGAGGTGATGATAACACCCGAACCATAAGCATTATACACCTGTCGTTGAACACCTTGCTGGATAATAAAACCAAAGAACGACTGATAGAGAGGTGTCAGTTGCGTCATCTCGGTCTTGATATGTACCACACCGTCAATGGTGGCGGCCGCCACATCGGTGAAGTCGGTAAGTGTCAAACGAGACACCACATTTTCTGATGCCTTTGGAACCTCTCCCTGTTGAGCAGTGCACGACTGTACTGACAACGAGAGAAAAACAATTGCAAAACAGACAACTCTTTTCATATACCTATGTGTTTATATTGAAATTTACAAAAAAACAGAAAAAAAATCTTTTTATTGCATAAGACGACAAAATATATGTATTTTTGCAAAATGAAAGAAAAAGTGGAAACATATTGAATCCTCTGACTAAGAGTAAAAAGAGCATGGGAATGGAATTAACGGACCAAGGGCGTGAAGTGGCGCTGGTGCTTTCGAGTGGCGGCGCACGAGGGTTGGCGCATATCGGAGCCATAGAGGAACTGGAGGCCCACGGCTACCACATAAGATCAATAGCGGGTTGCTCTATGGGAGCCCTGGTGGGCGGCGTATATGCCGCAGGCAAGCTTCGTGAGTTGCGAGAGATAATGAAGAACGTGGACAAATGGAAGATGTTGCGTTTGGCCGACTTCTCGTTTAGTTTAGACCACATTGTGAAGGGAGAGAAGGTTGTAGAGACTCTCCGGGAGCTCATCTCAGATGTGAAAATCGAAGAGTTGCCCATCCCCTTCTGCGCCATTTCTACCGACTGGGAACGTGGCGAAGAGGTGGTGTTCCGCGAAGGGAGTTTGCTGGAAGCCATACGTGCATCCATTTCACTGCCAGCCCTCTTCGACCCCCGGCACCAGGGCGGCCGCATTCTGATAGACGGAGGCGTGATGAACCCGCTGCCGCTGAACCGCGTAGAACGACGAGAGGGCGACCTCTTAGTGGCCGTGGATGTAAGTGGCCACGATTACTGGGGGCAACAACAAACCCTAAAGCGTTTCCACCGCCGTCGTTCTAAATTGTTTACAAGACGCAACAAGGTGAACTACCTTTCTCTATTGGTGCGTGCAAGCTCACTGATGATTAGGCAAAACTCGCTGCTCATGGAAACCATCTGTCCACCAGATGTATTAATAGACATTCAGATGAACCGCTACGATGGTATGGATTTCGACAAATCGGAGCGCCTGGTAGAGATTGGACGCCGTATGACAGCGAAAACACTATCAGAAATCAGCAAATAACACCATGACAAAAGGCAAACTGATACTTTTCCCCGTACCCATAGGCGCTGACGAACTTGCGCTAAGTCTCCCGGAAGGCAACCTCGGCCTCCTTGGCACCTGCCACACTTTCATCGTCGAAGAACTCCGAACAGCACGGCGGTTTCTGAAGAAAGCAGGATTCCCCTACCCTATCGACGACACTGTTTTTCTGGAACTTAACGAGCATACTACTCTCGAGGAGATCGGCGGTTATTTGGATGCCATCGAGCGGGGCGAGAACATAGGGCTGCTGAGTGAAGCCGGATTGCCTTGTGTGGCCGACCCGGGAGCGATGATCACCAAGATAGCACAACGACGTGGAATCGAGGTGGTTCCGCTTGTGGGTCCTTCCTCGTTAATGCTGGCACTGATGGCCAGCGGCTTCAACGGACAGTCGTTCGCTTTCGTGGGCTATCTGCCTGTCGACAAGGGCAAACGCGCCGCCGCCATCCGTCATCTCGAAGAGCGTGTGCACCGCGAACACCAAACACAAATCTTCATCGAAGCCCCCTACCGCAACAACCAGATGTTGGAATCGTTAGCATCAACACTCAATCCTCAGACAATGGTCTGCGTGGCCTGCGACCTCACGCTGCCAACACAATACATCCGCTCACTCACCGCCGCCAAATGGAAAAAGGAACGGGAAAAGATTGATTTACACAAAAGAAACACGGTGTTCCTCATCGGAGAGTAAAAAAAAATTAAAGGATGAATAAGATTTGACCTCTTTTTTGCGTATTACATTGGTAGATGACGCAAATTAGCAGACAACGATACGAGACGTACAACGTCTTTATGCGGCGACACCGCGAGGCAGTGTGGCACGTGTGTTGGAAATATGCCAAGGGCAATCGCATGAAATGCGAGGATATGGTACAGGAGGTATGGATTGTATTGTGGCTGAGGTTCGATGAACTGAACGAGGAATACAATGAGTGGCAGCAGCGGGTGTGGGTGAAACGCATCACTCGGTCGGTGCTCGTCGACCTTTACCGTCGCTCGGAGCCGAAGGCCGAACAACTCACGCCGGTGCTGATACAGACCATGCCCGACACCACCATCAACCTTGCCGAGGATATCGACGAACTACTATCGATGCTCCCTGCCAAAGAGGAACGCCTGATGCGGATGCGCCTCGAGGGCTACGACGCCACTGAGATTGCTGACGAGTTCAGCATCAATCGCAACGCCGTCTACCAGCGCGTGAACAAAATAATGAACAAACTTCGCAACCGACATGAAGCCTGACTATAAACAACAGATGTGGCTGATGACCGACGGCCTCGGCGAGTGGATGACCCGCCAGGAGATGCGCCGTCGCCGCCGTCGCCGTGTGGCGCTGGTGATTGGTGCCTTGGTGATTGTCACGCTGGCGGTGCTAGGCGTGGTGATGCTGCTGTTCCCCCGCACAGTCATACATCAACATCAGCACAATAATGTCTACAACTATTATGGCACAGAGATGCCGGCGAACGTTTTTCAAGGAGACACTAACACCCCAGGGAATTCATTGAATGGGCAGCACACGACCATCTATAACAGCTACACGCCTGAGATGCTCGACAAGATAGAAGGAATGGTCCGTGGGAAAGGAGGCTCGGCCGCAGAAACAAAGAATGCTGACAGCAAAGGTATTGTCGTTAAGGGCGGTGAAGGCGAGACTGTGCACATTGGCAAGGACGGCATTCGGGTGAAAGACAAAGATGGCGAGGAGGTAAACATCTCCCTCGATTTGGACGGTTTGATAAAAAAATACGGCAAGTAGTAAGATTCGGTCGTTTTTTTGCGTATTATATTCGTAGAGACGCAAAAAATTCGAACGATGAAACAGACAATCTCTCTACTTGCCCTGCTTTTGATGTCAGTAGCGCTTTTTGCCCAAACGAGGCACATCACAGGACAACTTGTTGAACGAGACGGAAACCCGATTGCCTTTTCCCATGTGGCACTGTATGCCGACACTATTCTCAAGGGAGGCACCACTACTGGCGAGGACGGTACTTTCAGCATCGCTTGCGAAGAGGGGGCCTTCTACCTCGTGGCATCAAATGTGGGCTACGAACGTCTCTCGGTGCGTTGCAGCGCAGGCGACAATCTCGGCACACTGACCATGAACCCGTTGAAACTGCAGGAGGTAGAGGTCACCGCCAGCCGCATCACCGAGAGCGTCGACCGCTTCGTGGTGCTTCCAAAGCCCGAGGAGGTGCAGGCCGCCGGACGTACGCTGGTGCTGCTCGACATGCTGGACTTGCCGGGCCTGAAGGTGGACGTGGCCCTGCAACACATCACCGTGGACGGCGGTACGGCCATCCTGCAAATCAACGGCAAGGAGGTGCCCATCACACGGCTGGCCAACCTCAAGGCCGAGCAAATCAAGCGCGTGGAATACAGCAACAAACCCGGCATCCGCTACCTCGACCGCGGCGCCACGGGTATTATCAATATAATATTGAAAGAACGCGAGGACGGCGGCAGCATCACGGCGCAAGGCAACACGGCGCTGACCACGGGCTTCGCCAACGGCTACCTGCTCGGCTCCTACCACAAGGGCAAGAGCGAATTCGCGCTGGAGTACACACTCGGCTACCGCAACTACGCCCACGACCCCTCCGAGGACGAGGACACCTACCTCGACCCCGCCCGCATCGTGACGCGTCGCCTGAAAGAAGACCTGCCCTTCTGGTACCTCACCAGCGAGCTCAAGGCCGAATACACCTACCAGCACGACGACAGCACCATGTTCATCGCCTCGCTTTCCGGCGAGTTCTACACCAAGACGCTCCACGGCACCGGCACGCTGACCCAGACCGACCGCGGCATGACCACCGAGCAAACCACGACTCACGACAACTACCAGGAGTCCAACATGCCACAGTTCGACCTCTTCTACACCCACAAGATGCCACATGGGCAGAAGGTGGAACTGAACGTGGTGGGCACACATTCCGGCGACACATGGGAGAACTCCCTGACCTATCTGGGCAGCGACACCACCTACGCCACCATCGTCCACGGCCACGGCTACGCCCTCAGCGGCGAGGGAGCCTACAGTGTGCAGATCGGCACCGTCGAGCTGCGCACCGGCCTCCAGTACCAGCACAACTTCGCTGAGAACAACTACGAGCTCTACAACACCACCAGCAGCATGACCAAGGACAACGCCTACCTCTACGCCGAGGTGAGCGGTGGGCTGGGGAAGCATGTGGGCTGGTCGGTCGGCACGGGAGCCAAGCTCTTCAATGTCACCGACGGCATCAACAACCAGCTGTACCTAAGGAACCTCAGCACCGCCCGCCTGCAATGGCGCATCAGCCCGCAACTCTCGCTTACCGCCACGGCAAGCTACACACCCATGCTGCCCACCCTCGGCGCACTCTCGCCCGTATTCCAGCAGACCGACGACGTGGAGGGCCGGCAGGGCAATCCCGACCTCAAGCCCAGCGAACATCTGAGGGCCGGCTTCATGCTGCGTTACACCCATCCCAAGGACTACTACGCCATCGTCAACACTGGCCTCATGCACATCTTCCATCCCTACTGCGACCACTATCTCTACGACCCCGCACGCGACCTCTTTGTCCATACCTACCACAATGCCGACCGCTCGCATGTCCCCTACGTCTATGCCGAGTTAGGCGTGCGGGGACTGTGGGATTGCCTGAACCTGTCGCTCAACGGCACCTACTACCACTATGTCGCCGAAGGGCCTATGTTCTCACACACGCGCGACAACTTCACCGCCAACGCCAACGCACAGTTCTATTGGAAAGGATTCGCAGCGGGCGCCAGCTTCACGCTCCTGCCGCAGTGGACACTTATGTACGAGACCTACACGATGAGCGAAGAGGAGCAGACCCTCTACGTGCAATACCGATGGAAGAGCCTCACCACCATGCTGATGTGGATCTGTCCGTTCAATCCCCGTGGCTTTCGCTACGAGACCGTCGGCCTCAGCACTGTACACCCCTACCGCCACGTCAGCTGGACCGTCGACAATGGCAATATGGTCGTCCTCGGCCTCACGTGGCAGATGGACTTTGGCCGCCAGTTCCGCAAAGGCGAGAAGACCCTCCAAAACGGCGGCTACGACAACGGCATGGTGAAATAAGTTATTCGATAGGCTTTAACTCCACCTCCACGCAGTCGCCGAAGGTCTTGCCAATCTTCTGGCGGAGGGCTTTGGTGATACCTATAATGTAGCAGACATTTCCGTCGGCATCCTTCACGCCCATATTAACTACGCTGCCGCTGTAGGGCTCGCCGTCGAAGGTAGCCTTCACTTTTATCCGGCCTTTGCTATATTCCTTGCGGATGTCGACGGGCACCACAATATAGGCGGCATCCATGTTGCCGTTCTGAAAGATGGTGGCAGTAAAACAATGTGCCATTATGCAATTATCTTACATCCGTGATAACTGCCGTCGGGGCGAAAATAAATGTCCTGACCTTAAACTGCTACACCCGACAGCAACCAGAACAATCGCCGTCATGGATAACAATACAGTCCTTTTCATATTCCCCCAATTATATCATCTTGAGGAAGCCCACCTCTTTATCTGTCAGCTCACGCCAGCGGCCGCGAGGGAGGTCTTTCTTGGTGAGGCCTGCGAAGACGACGCGGTCGAGTTTGTGGACCTCATAGCCGAGGGCCTCAAACAAGCGTCGCACGATGCGGTTGCGTCCGCTGTGCAGCTCCACACCCACAACACGCTTGTCGATGGTACCACCGTTGGCAGCATACTGAATATCATCCACATGCATAGGGCCATCCTCCAACTCTATGCCTTCAAGTAATTTCTTCATATCCTCCTTAGTAACAGGCTTATTGAGTTCCACCTGGTAAATTTTATACACCTGCGTAGAAGGATGTGTGAGGCGCTTGGCCAGCTCGCCGTCATTGGTGAAGAGCAGCAGACCTGTGGTGGCGCGGTCGAGGCGGCCAACAGGATAGATGCGTTCGGCGCAGCATCCGTCCATAAGCATCATCACCGTGCGGCGCTCCTGCGGGTCGTCGGTGGTGGTGATGAAACCCTTGGGCTTGTTGAGAAGAAAATAGCGGAGTTTCTCGCTGCGGAGCTTCTCGCCACCGTAGGAGACCTCGTCGCCCGGAAGCACTTGATAGCCCATCTCAGTGACCACTTTGCCGTTGACCTTCACACTGCCGGCAGCAATGAGTTCGTCGGCCTCACGGCGCGAGCAGATGCCGGCATGGGCGATATACTTGTTAAGCCGCATAGCCCCCTCGGGATGAGGTTCCTTCGGTTTTTGGGGGCCAGCTGTTTTTTTGCCAGCGGGACGAGTAGTTCTAGTTGTTCTAGTTGTTCTAGTTGAACTAGTCCTACTAGTATTATTAGGATAACTTTTTTTACCTTGTTCTTTATCCTTGCCTGAGCGAGTGTCTTTCTTAATCATTGTATCTATTTTTTTCTATAACTCCAAAACGAATAGAATATTGTATCGCGTACAATAAAAAAGACAATCTATAGTTAACAGATAATAGATAATAGTTAATAGTTACAGATATGAAACAGATTTTACGCTCTACACTTTTTCTTGCATTCTTCCTCCCCCTCTGTGCCGCTGGGCAAGAGCCGCTGATTACCAAAGAGGAGATGCCCAATGCCGTGAACTTTCTGCCAGCACCGCCCGACACTGCGTCGGCGGCTTTTGCCTACGATAAGGCGCAGTACCACTGGGGGCTCGAGCAGCGCAAAGACAGCGTGCGCCGCGCCATCGCCGTAGCCGACGCCGAATGGACTATAGACAATATCTGCCGGATCTTCAGCGAACCGTTGGGCCTAACCATCAGTATGGAAACCACTCCTGCCATCTATGAGATGATTAGCACTGCCATCGTCACTGTCGATGAGGTGGGCACATTACCCAAGGCGCACTATATGCGCACCCGTCCCTATGTCTTCTTCAGCGAACCCACCATTGTCCCTGGCGACGAGGAGGATTTGCGTCATAATGGCTCCTACCCTTCTGGTCACACCATCCGCGGATGGAGTGGTGCCTTAGTGTTCACCGAGCTAGCTCCCGAGCATGCCGATGCCATCATGGCTGTGGGATATCGCTACGGAGAGAGCCGCGTCATTGCAGGCTACCACTGGCAGAGCGATGTCGATGCAGGCCGCCTCTGTGCCAGTGTCGCCGTAGCCCGCATGCATGCTGACGCCCGATTCCAGAAACTCATGGAAGCGGCACGCGAAGAATACAAGAAGCTTACACGCTAATGGCTGACGCGCTCCTCACCATAGAGAATCTCACCAAGAGTTTTGGCGACAAGTTGTTGTTCGAAGACATCTCCTTCGGCATCAACGCAGGACAGAAGTCGGCCCTCATTGCCCGCAATGGATACGGTAAGTCGACCCTGCTCAATATCATCATGACGGACGCTGGACAACGTGGTTACAATACGCTGCAGGACAGTGGTAAGATTACCTTCCGAGGCGATCTAAAGCTCGCCTACCTACCCCAAAGCCCCGAGGCCTACCCCAAACAGATGGTGCGCGATTTTGTCTACGATGTACAAAAGCCCGAGACAGAGGACGAGTGGACTTTCGAACAGCGGATGGAGGAAATTCTAAGTCGCATGAAGGTTGACAGCCTCCTTGACCGCCAAATGGAGACCCTCAGCGGTGGCGAGCAGAAGAAGGTTGCACTATGCCGACTGCTGATGGACGACTGCAACCTGCTCATCCTCGACGAGCCCACCAACCACCTGGATATCGAGATGATCGAATGGCTTGAGGAATTTCTCTCGCGTCAACGGCTCGCCATCCTTATGGTCACCCACGACCGTTACTTCCTCGACAACGTCTGCGACAATATCTACGAACTCGACAACGCGCGACTCTATCATTACAAAGGACATTATGATTATTATTTAGAGAAGAAAGCCGAACGCGAGGCCAACGAGCGTGCCGAAGTGGCAAAGGCCCGCAGCCTCTACCGCACCGAACTCGAGTGGATGCGCCGCATGCCACAGGCTCGTGGCACCAAAGCGCAAGCCCGCATCGATGCTTTCTACGAGTTGGAAGCCAAAGCTCACACGCGCTTCGACGAGACCCGTCCCCAACTCACCGTGAAGACCGAGCGCATCGGTGGGAAAATCCTTGAGCTGTACAATATCTGCTATTCTTTTGGAGTGAAAGGAAGTGAAGAGGGAGTGAAATGGAGTGAAAGGACAAATGTAATTGATGATTATTCTTATGTCTTCAAAAAGGGAGAGAAGATAGGTATCGTGGGGCCCAACGGCGTAGGGAAGAGTACATTTCTGAATATCATCACAGAGAAACTAAAACCCACCAGCGGGCGTGTTGTTGTTGGACAAACCATCCAGTTTGGATTCTACACACAAGCGGGCTTGAGCGCACCTGCCGACCGACGTGTCATCGACTTGGTAAAAGACATCGCAGAAGAGATAGAACTCGACAACGGCAAGAGCATGTCGGCACACCAGTTCCTCACCTACTTCGGATTCGACGGCACGACGCAGTACAACTACTTCGGTAACCTCAGCGGTGGCGAGAAGCGGCGACTCTACCTGCTGCAGATCCTCATGGCCAACCCCAACTTTCTCATCCTCGATGAGCCCACCAACGACCTCGACATCTACACCTTACAGATTCTGGAGCAATTTCTCCAGACCTACAAAGGGTGTCTTATCATCGTCTCGCACGACCGTTCCTTTATGGATCACATCGTCGACCATCTCCTCGTGTTCGAGGGCAATGGCAAGATAAAGGACTACCACAGCAACTACACTGCCTACCGTTTGGAGAAAGAAGCTCGGCGCAAGGCCGAGCAAGGAGTGAAAAGGAGTGAGAAAGGAGTGAAAGGGAGTGAAAGGACAAATGCTATTCCTTCTAAAAGAAAGGCGACTTACAAGGAACAGAAAGAATACGAGGCGCTCACCGCTGAGATTGAATCACTTACCACAGAAAAGGCCACCCTTGAACAGCATCTTAGTGACGGCGCAATGACCGACCCAACAGAAATCATGAAAGCCTCTACCCGCATCGGTGAAGTGATTGCTCTTCTTGACGAAAAAGAGCTCCGTTGGCTTGAACTCGACGAGATTATTAACTAAGGTCATTCCGTATTTTTCATATTTCAATTATATTTTTTTGTGTATATTTGCAGTTTGTATAGAAATTATTATTAACAATTAAAATTACAGAATATGAAACGTTTATCTATTATTCTTGTATGTTTCGCCTCGCTGGCATTCACTTCTTGTGGCATCCTTGGTTCGGCAGCTTCATCAAACACAGCAGCCACCTCCATGGGCCAGACCTGCGGCAGCGCAATACTCGGTCTCTACAACTCGTACAAATCTACAGGCACCATCAACCTCACCTCTGGCAACAACCTTTCCCACGCCCTTGCGCTGGCCACTGCCTACACCCAGATTAAAGCCAACAAAAACAATTCGAGCTATCGCAACGCTTTCGCAACTGGTCTTGTCATGTCATCCGCTGGCCTTATCACCAACCAAAATTCCAACGAATTCATTAACCTCCTGCTGACATGCAGCGGACTTGCCAACGTCAGTTCGAGCAACACTGCCCAACAAAACCAGCAGGCAGCAGCAGCCTCTACTACAAGTCTCATCAATCTTGTTGACAGTAAGAAATGAACACTCAAGCTCTTGACAATATGAAAGCGCGACGCAGTTGCCGCGCTTTTTCTTCACAAATGCCCGAACGCGCACTCCTTGAGAAGATTTGCGAAGCTGGCACATGGGCTCCCACCGGTCACGGGAAACAGAGTCCGCTGATTGTAGCCATCACCAATAAATCGCTACGCGACCGTCTCTCGGCAATGAATGCCCGCATCTGGAATGAACTCACCATCGCTCGGGGAGGTGTGGCGCACGAAGGCATCGACCCTTTCTATGGCGCCCCTGTTGTACTGCTGGTACTTGCCGACCGTTCGGTGCCCACCTACCTCTATGATGGTTGTGCCGTGCTTACCAATATGGCCAATGCCGCCGAAGCCGTGGGACTGGCCTCATGCTGGATACACCGCGCCAAACAAGAGTTCGACTCCGAAGAAGGCAAGCAAATTCTGAAAGAACTTGGAATCGAAGGCGACTATGAGGGCATCGACCATTTAGTCGTCGGCTACCCTTCAAAGCCCATCCCCTCTCCCCTGCCCCGCAAAACCGACTATATCCGCTGGGCGGAATAACAGATAATTGTATAAAAGAAGAGGGGCTTCTGATGGAAGCCCCTCTTCTTTTATAATAGAACCCTTAGTCCTGGATGGCTTTGATGCCGGGAAGGACTTTGCCTTCGAGGTATTCGAGCATGGCGCCACCGCCGGTGGAGACGTAGCTCATCTGGTCGGCGATACCCATCTGCTTGACGGCAGCCACGCTGTCGCCACCGCCCACAGCGGCGAAGCAGCCCTTCTTGCAGCTCTCAGCCACGCTCTGGGCGATGGCCTTGGTGCCTTTGGCGAAGGTCTCCAACTCGAAGACACCGGCGGGGCCGTTCCAGAGGATGGTCTTGCTATTCATCACGATGTCGTGGATGGCCTTGCAACTCTCGGGACCGCAGTCCATGCTCTCCCAACCGTCGGGCACCTCGCCGGAGGCGACAATCTGGGTGTTGGCGTCGTTGCCGAACTTGTCACCGATGACGCTGTCGACGGGCAGATAGTACTTCACGCCCTTCTCGTCCATGCGGCGCATCAGTTCGCGGGCCAGGTCAAGTTTGTCGTCTTCGCAGATAGAATTGCCAATCTTGCCACCGAGGGCCTTGGTGAAGGTGTAGCGCATGCCGCCGATGATAATCATATTGTCGACCTTATCGAGAAGATTCTCAAGGATACCAATCTTACTGCTGACCTTCGAGCCACCGATGATAGCGGTAAAGGGACGCGGAGGATTCTGCATGAGTTTCTCAAGGTTACGCACCTCGTTCTCCATGAGGAAACCGAAGTATTTGTCGTTAGGGAAGAACTTGGCTATGACAGCCGTGGAGCTGTGCTCACGGTGAGCAGCACCAAAGGCGTCATTGATGTAGCAGTCGCCGAGAGCGGCCAACTGACGGGCGAGGTCCTCGCCACCCTTGGTCTCTTCGGGATAGAAGCGGATGTTCTCAAGGAGCATCACTTCGCCACCCTTCAGTTCTTTAGCCATTGCCTCGGGCTTGCCGCTACCGAGGAGTTCCTGAGTGAACTTCACGGGACGGTTCACGAGGGTCTCAAGATATTTGGCCACAGGCTCGAGGGTCAACTCGGGCTCGAAACCACCTTTCTTGGGACGACCGAAGTGGGCCATAATGATGATGGCGGCGCCGTCTTTTAGAAGTTTCTCGATGGTGGGCATCGACTCACGCATACGGGTGTCGTCGGTGATCTGCTTTTGGTCGTTCATAGGGACGTTGAAGTCGACACGGAGGAGGACTTTACGACCTGCAAAATTGATATCTTTTATTGATTTCATATTGATATGGGTTTAAAGTTTAAAGTTTAAGGTTTAAAGTTTAAAGTTAGTCCGTAGACAAAGATTTACGAAGGCCTGATAATATTCTCGCTACCTGAGAGAAGTATGGCCTAAGATTATTTAGATCATTTTCAGTAATATATTTTAAATCTTGTGCTATTTGCAACTCACTAAACACTTCTGTCAATGAGCCAAACGCTATTTCTATAAATCGGGCTTTTTCCTTAGGGGAATTACGTCCACATCCTTCGGCGATGTTTGCGGTTATCGAAGTGGCAGCACGTCGTATTTGGTCTCCAAGAGCATATTTTTCCTCCTTCGGAAAACATCTTTGGAGTTTATAGATTTCCTTCACAAGACCTTTGGCTTGTATGTATGCCTCCAATCTTTCAAAAGAAAATGTAATTGTGCTATTTTCTGCGTCAGCCACTTTAAACTTTAAACCTTAAACTTTAAACTTTATGCGTGGTGCGGCTCTTCCACCGCCATGCCGATGTAGAGCGAGGTGAGCATGGTGAAAACGAAAGCCTGCAGATAGGCCACCAAGCATTCCAACAGCGAGATAAAGACACTGAAGAAGATGCTCACCACCGTCACTCCGCTACCCACAAGGGTGCCAAAAAGATTGCTGAGGATAAAGATGAGGAAGATAAATCCGAGGATGACAATATGGCCGGCGGTCATATTGGCAAAGAGACGAATCATCAGTACGATGGGTTTGGTAAAGACACCCATTAATTCCACCAAGGGCATCAGCGGGAATATCTTTAGCCAAGCGGGAACACCCGGAGTGTTGAAAACATCGGTCCAGTAATGACGGTTACCGCTGATATTGGTGATTAGGAATGTGATAATCGCCAATGTGGCGGTGACCGCAATGTTACCGCTGATATTGCCACCCGCCGGGAAGATGGGTATCAAACCCAAAATGTTGCTGAAGAAGATGAAGAAGAAGAGAGTAAGCAGATACGGCAGATATTTCTGGTATTTGGCTTCACCTATCATCGGACGAACAATATCGTCCCTCACGAATACCACCAGCATCTCCACAAGACTTTGCAGACCTTTAGGTGCTTGGTTGGGGCGCTTCTTATACCCCTTCTTTGTCACCATTACGATGATTATCAGAAGGGTAACAGACACCATAATGGCTGCCGCCGTCTTGGTAATGGAGAGGTCGAAAGGCTTGCTCACCACACCATTGGCGTCGGTATAGACAATCTCCTCCTTCTCCGACCCACCGCCCACAAGGCTATAGCCCTTGTAGGAGGCGTGACCGTGCTCGAACTTCGACGACATGAAGATGTCCAGATGTCCGTCGTTGATAAGGATAACAGGCAGCGGGATAGCCACGGCGTGGGTCTCGCCGTCCGAGACGTAGTCGAACAGATGCCACGAATGGGCGTCGGTGACATGTCCAATAATCTCCGAACCGGCATCGATTTCATTGCGCTCCTCCGCTCGGGAAGTGAGAGGAAGAGCCATGAAGAATGCCGCTACCCAAAATACAAAAACCTTTTTCATACCATTACAGATAATATTATCATAATCCTCACTCCTTCACCACCGCAGTATTATTGAAAATGTCAATCTGAAGAGTGTCGAACAGTCCCAGTTGATTGGTATCCTCCTTGCCTACCGGAAAGTCGGCGGCCTCACGCAGAGCCTGCTTCATCAGGCGTTGAAGTGCCAACGGACGACTGAGCCCTAGGGCTTCGGCATAGCGACCGAGCCGAAGGGCCTCACGCTCCGAGAGCGTGAGGGTATATTTCTTCGGCTTGATTTTCTTCGGTTTGCTCATTTCTGTGCTAACAATTCGGCAGGGGTATAACGCTGCAATACTTCTTCGGCCTTCTTGGACAATTCGGCATCCTTCAAAGTTTCCGAAGCAAATTTCTGCAGATAAGCGACAGCCTGGAGCGAGTGGATGAGTTCGCTCTCGACACCGGACTTCATTTCACCGGTGAAGCTGGCACAATACTTGGCCATTGCGCCGTGGTAATTGAATATCCAGAGCCATGCTTCCTTCACCTTGTCGATATGCTCAACGCCATAGATATTCATATAGATGTCCAAATACTGAGGCGGCAAGGTCTCGGGCAGGAAGTTCTTGTTGGGATAGTACTTGTGATACTGTTCCAACAACCTCATTGCAACATCGTTATGGCCGAGTTCGTTCTCCTCTCGGGCCAGTAGGGCTATGGTCTGGTAGAGCCTGGGGACAAACTGCTCGCGGCTGACGGGGTCGATATAGATGTCCTTGTCGAGACTACCCCAACGTTTCACACTATTCAAGAAGTAGTCGGCCGAGGTCTCTGTATACGACCTCCAGTTGGAGACGGTTTTCTTGCACTGGGGACAGACACAACTCTGTCTGTACCTAATGCCACAACTCTCACAGGTGAATATACGATCCGAACGGTAAGGCACGAGCTTATAGTTCAAGCCATCCATGATGCTATACTCCATGATGTCGGGGAAAATCTTGTCGATACCCGACTGCTTGGGATAGCCGATATTGATGTCGCGCATAAACTTATTGGTGCCGACAATGTCGAGCAGCATCAGCTCGTGACGGCCAAGGGCACCTCTCTTGATTTCCCAACGAATCACGGAGTCGACACTTCCTACCAAGTCGGCGGGGATGACACCGGCTTTCTGAAGTGCGGGAATGTCGAGAGAAATCTGGAAGCGGTTGGTAGGCAGTACCAGGATTTCGTCGCCAGCCATCGTGCGGCGCATGTACTTTCCTGGATTGTCGCGCACCTCTGCCAGTACCTCCGTGACTTCACGGTAGTTGCCCGACTGCTCAAGCGCCACCTGATCCTGACCCAATCCATAGAAGTCCTTGGTGAGTGTGAAGGGCAGCGGATCGCTCTCGTAGAGTTTATTGAAGAGTTGCTCGACATACCAGTACATACCCGACAGGGTGTAGTTGAGGATACGCACATCGGTGCGCGTGCCCTCCACCTCTTGAGCGTACCAGAGGGGGAAGGTGTCGTTATCGCCGAAGGTGATAAGAATGCCGTTTTTCTTCACACTGTTCAGGTAGTTCTCTGCAAAGTCGCGTGCGGCGGTCTTTTCGCTTCGGTCGTGGTCGTCCCAGTTCTGACATGCCATCAGGCAGGGGACGGCGAGGAAACTCACCACGAAGACCACAGGCATCACCACCTTGTACACCTTCTCTTTCTTCTGCTTGAAGAGGTCACTCACCCATTCTGCCAATCCCATCACTCCGAGGCCAATCCAGATGGCGAAGAAGCTGAAGGAACCGACAAAGGCATAGTCACGCTCACGCGGCTGGCAAGGAGGCATATTCAGGTAGAAGGCAATAGCCATACCCGTCATAATGAACATCAGCACAACAATGAATGCGTCATTCGGATGTTTCACCACGTGGTAGATCAAACCTATCAAACCGAGCAGCAGCGGCAGCAGGTAATAGACATTACGCGACTTGTCGTTAGCCATAAAGTCGGGCAGGTCGCTCTGCGGGCCCAGACGGGACTCGTCGATAGCGTTGATGCCGCAAATCCAATTGCCTTTCAGATAGTCACGTGTGCCGTCGGTATTGAAATAGTGGCCCTGTTGGTCGTTCTGACGGCCGGCAAAGTTCCACATAAAGTAGCGCCAATACATCCAGCCAAACTGGTAGCGGTTCATGAAGGTGAGATTGTCACCCATCGTGGGCTCGCTACCATCGTAGGTATCCGTCCAGTAGCGGTAGTACACAGGATGAATATCCCTCTGTGTGCTCCACATGCGGGGCAGGAAGTGCGACGGGGTGTTGTAGACGTACTTCATATCGTAGGCGGCGGCGATATAACGGTCGTTACCGTTTTCATCCGTACCGCGCACATATTTCGTATAGCCCTTCTCCATATCCACCGGAGTCTCAGTGTAATAGTGACCCGTCAGCAGCGGTGTCTCACCATACTGCTCGCGACCCAAGTAGGCTCGCATAGCCACGGCATCTTTCGGCGCATTCTCGTTGAGTGGCGTATTGGTGTTGGCACGAATCACGAGGATGAAGAAGGTGCTGTAGCCGATGACCAACATAGCGAAACTCATGATGGCGGCATTGAGCACCGGACGTTTCTTCTTCTGCGAGAACCACAACCCCCAAATGACCAAAGCAACCAGCAGGGCAAAGTAGAAGATGGTACCGCTATTGAAGGGCAAGCCCAGAGTGTTGACGAAGAAGACATCGAAGGCCGAATCGAGATTCACGATGCCAGGGATGATGGCCCAAAGAATCAGCGCCAGCGTGACAAAAGAGAGGACACCTGTGAGCAGGAATCCTTTCCAGGTCACCTTGGGCCACTTCTTGAAATAAACCACATAGAAGATGGCGGGGACCGTCAAGAGGTTCAACAGGTGGACACCAATGGCCACACCCACCAGCAGGCTGATGAGCACAATCCAGCGCATCGAGTGTTTGTCGTCGCTCTGTTCTTCCCATTTCAGGATGGCCCAGAACACCAACGCCGTGAAAAAGCTCGACATAGCGTAGACCTCACCCTCGACAGCGGAGAACCAGAAACTGTCACTGAAACAGTAGGCGAAAGCGCCCACCAGACCAGAAGCGAAGACCGCCCAAGTGCGAGCGTCCTTCAAAGAAACATTCTTCGGGTCGGGAAGCAGATGCTTGGCCAAGAGGGTGATACCCCAGTAAAGGAACATGATGGTCAAACCACTGCAGACCGCCGACATCACGTTGACGGCATGAGCCACATCGGCTTGGTCGGAGAACATCGAGAAGAGACGTCCCAACAACTGGAACGAGGGGGCTCCCGGGGGGTGACCCACTTGCAACTTGTTAGCTGTGGCTATATATTCGCCACAGTCCCACCATGAAGCGGTAGCCTCAGCGGTCATAATATACACCGCACAGGCCACAACGCCCACTACCAATCCCAGGATGTTGTCCACCAAGTGGTAGCGTTTGAGCCCGCAGCCCTCGTTTTCTACGGGCTGAGACTCTACAGTCTTCTTCCAAGCCGGACGACCCACGACGGCGTTCTTGCTCTCTTGCGAGAACTTCACGGCCTCGTAGACTCCGTAGGCGAGGCAGAGCAGTCCGACGAATGTCCCGAACGCCCCCAACCCCATCGAGAAGACCAGCATTCCCAGTATCATCACCAGGATGCCACGCGTCAGGCTCGGATTTGTCAGTTTGAAAAATTTGTTATCCATATTAACTTTTAACTATTATCTCTTAACTATTATCTCTAAGTATCGGCATCGTCATGCAACGTGCGCCACCGCCGGCTCTGGGTAGCTCGCTTCCCGGGAAGGCAGCCACAAACTTCTCATAGTCTTTCATGTTCACCTTTCCGCACACGATATCCTCGGCGTTGAGCACCGCGAATCCCGCTTTGTCGAGTGCTTCGATGGTCTGAGTGTTGCGGCGATAGCCGATAATCTTGCCATCGCCCATCGAGAAGAAATTGCAACCCGAATGCCATTGCTCGCGCAACTGCACCCACGGGTCGCTGCAACCACCAATCACAGGCTCAATGTCCCAACCCAGATGCTCCAGGCCCTTCACAATGTTGGGGAATTTCTGGTAGGTGATATTGCCACCTTCAATAGAGATGAGCGTGGTGTCCTTGCCGGCAAAAAGACCTGTTTTCTTCAACATCGGCTCGAAAGCCATGCATTGATGCTTACCCAGGAAGGTGAAGACCATATCGAGGTGGATGAAACTCTCGGGACTCTTGGGCAGTTCCTGTACCAAGATGTTGAATTTCTCACGTTCTTTGGCAAAAGTCTGCGCCAGATATTTGATACCCTTGGTGTTGGTACGGATACCTTGACCAATGCAGAGCAGGTCGGGCGAAGCAATCTGCACATCGCCGCCCTCAGTGCGGGCATCGCGATCCCAAGCCATAGCGTTGAGGGTTTCCACTTTGAAGAAATGCTTGAAGATAGCCTCGTAGATAAGGGTCTCGCGCTCACGAACCTCGAAACTCATCGAGTTAATCAACACGCGATTGTAAACCGTCGAAGAGGCATCGCGGGTGAAGAAAAGATTGTAGAGCGGCTTCAAAAGGTAACGCTCCTCTCCCCCATCCCATTCCGGATCCTCATATCCTTCAATAAGAACATCCGCCAACTGCTTGGCATCGAAGCTCATCAACTGCTCGGCGAGTCCATCGTCGCAATTGTCCATATCGCAGCTCTCATAGACAAGGTGGCGGCGTATATCATTGTCTTTCAGTAGTTCTTCGAGAATATCTTCAACATAATAGACATTCGTCCACTTCTCAAGTACGCCGCAGAAATTCGAGTATTCGTTGTCGACGATGGGCTTGTTGAGGATGTCGCTATAGAGGGCGTGGGCGGCATTCAGCGGCGTCATGCGCTCAATCTCCACACCAGGTCGATGCAACAGCACAGCACGCAGTGTCCCGGTCTCGGAAGCCACATTTACCGCACAAGGAGTTATATTTTTTTTACTCATTACTATTTTATTATTTAATACACAATAAGTTTACCCCTTTGGGGCAAATATTGTGAAAATGCAAATATACGAAAAAGATTCAAACCCTACAAAATCGGTCCAATATTTTTTCAACAATCTCCTTTCTCCCTATCAACACCGACCATGGTAGGAGTTGGTACGGTGTTGGTAGGGAGATGATACGGTGTTGATACGGTGTTGGTATCGTTCTACGACTGATTACCAGCATCTTACAAGTTCACAAAAACAATAATAGCCTCAACACCAAATGGTTGAGGCTATTTTTACGCTTGTAACTTATTGATTTTCATTTCACGGTCAAACGCTGGGCAGGAGCGATGGCGCGGAACTCAGGGGCGTACATACACTGCATGGTAACGGGGCCGGCGAGGAAGGTCCCTGGATTGGTGACATAGACCTCGTACTCAACAACATACTTGCCTTTCTCGAGGCGGTTGATGTAGCAATGGGTGGCGGTATTCTTAACATCGACATAGTAGCGAAGTCCGTCATTCCAACACCAACCGGCGCGGGTGCTCAGGGGTTCGACGCAGGAAGGACGTCCGTCGATGAGTTCAAGGTACTCCATCGTTCGGTCGCAGGAAATATCGATGCGGACCTTGATGCGGTCACCCACCTTTAGTGAGGTAGAAGGTTGGAGGTCGGAGGTTGGAGGTTGAATTGTCTGACCTCTTAATTCATACCTCCGACTTATCGTGATGCCGCTCTCGGAAGAGGGTATCTTGTCCATATCGTCGGTGTACTGGAAGTAGACAGAGCCCCAAGCGATACCAGAAGTGTTCTTGCGGAGAGTGATGGTGCTGTCGCCGAGGGAGATGATGCTGTCGAGCGCAGGTCCTTCCCAGCGCTGAGAGCGGTAGCCTTCAAGGCCTTCGGAGGGTGCCGAGAGGCCGATGCCGCAGAGGGTCATCGTGGTGCTCTTGAGGGCCTCAATGGAGGTTGGAGGTTGGAGGTTGGAGGTCGGAGGTATCAGGGCACTGATGGCTTCCACCGTAGCACGGTCATTGCCCCAGTGGGAGGTCTGCTTCTGCTTGAGGAGCCATTGCTGCATGAGAGCGATAGAGAGAGTATCTTGTGGGACAACCTCACGGAAAGCCTGGATGAGAAGGGCTTGGGTCTCGATGGGACGCTCGTACCAGCACCAGCCGCTACGGTTGTCGCGCCAGTACATACCCATCTCGTCATTTACCAGACACTTCTCCTTGAGGCGACGGATGAGGTCGCGAGCGGCCTTCTTGTCCCCGTGACGCTGGAAGATAAGGGCCAGTTGGGCCTGAGTGTAGAGTCCGTTGTATTTTCTGTAGTTCTTCAAAGCGTTCTTGTAGTAGAACTTATACGCCTCCGTAGTGCCCTTTCCATAATACGAACGGGTGTAGAGATAGTCGATGTTGTCGGGTTCCCATTTGTATTTCTTCAAGTAGGGCTTGATGTATTTCTCGTAGTGGCGCTGCTCCTCGCGATCAACGTAGGAAAGAGATTGCTTGATTGCTTGATTGTTTGATTGTTTGAGTATGGAGAGTCGTTTGAGGACCTGCATGGTGACCCAAGTGGAGCTTTCGCCCTCGGGCATCCAACTCCAACCACCGTCGGAGTTCTGACGAGAGGCAAGCTGGGCATTCAGTTTGGAGAATTCCTCCGAAAGACGGACAGAGTCGAAGTAGTTGGCTATAGCTTGTCGTTGTTCCACCTCGGCTTCCGCATCGCGGAGCCAAGGGGTTGCCTCAAGGAGCGTCTGCTTGACATCCTCATTAATCTTCAAACGGGTATTGGCGGTGTCGGAGATAGATTCTATAGAAGTTATAGAACCTATAGTTTCTATGATATTCCTTGCCAATGTATTAACATAGAGACTATTGGCGAGATAAATTGTGGAGGGATTCTCCTGTTGTTTGAGATAGGGCATCGACTTGATGGCAAGCCACACGGGATTGCTGACCAACTCGGCACCGAGGAAATGGGGCGTTGCTGTGGAGGTGAGAGGTGAAAGATGAAAGGTGAATTTCTTTTCACCCTTGCCGTTGATATACACCGGTTGCGAGAGGGTGACGGCCTGCCGGTCGGAGACGACGGGAATCTGGCCACGTTCTCCGTCGCTATATTTCCTATCGGCGAGGGCGCCCCCTTGGGCTACGGCAGTAATCTGGTAGGTAGCCACATAGACGTTGTTCGGCACCAAGATGGGGAAGGTCACCTGGGCGGCATCTTTCACAGTCACCTGACGGTGCTGAAGGGTGATGGTGTCGCCAGTGGCAGCATCGGTAAGAAGGAAATTCACCACCACAGGAAATTCTTCATTCTTATTTCTTAATTCCTCATTATTCAACATCACCTTGGCCATGAGCACGATGCTGTCGCCGTGACGCAGGAAGCGCGGGATATTGGGCTGCACCATCAGGGATTTCTGGGTAACGAGAGTGCGCTCGAGGTTGCCGCTCTTGAGGTCGTCGGTATAGGCAAGCCCTTTGACCTTCCAACGGGTAAGAAGTTCCGGAACGGTGAAGCGATAGGTGGCGGTACCAGTGCTATCGGTATGGAGGCCGGCGACGAAGAAAGCATAGGTGTTGAGGTTGGTACGTACCTGTACGGGCTGCTGCACAGCACCGCCGTCGCTATAACCTATTCCGCCTACTGCGGCAACAATGCTCTCCACAGAGTTACCCGGCATGCGCTGGATGTCCTCGCTGGAGAGTCGCTGTCCCGATTCTGGAGAACCAATCTCTATCATGGGCACCTTCTCATACACGATTTGAACTTCTTCGAGGGCTGTGGCTGTGGGATGAAGTTGGATATCAACCACCGTGAATCCTGTAGACAGCACTTTGACGCCTGTCCTCTTGTAGCTCTGATAGCCAACTGTGGCCATCTCGATGTCATAAGTTCCTTCTCTGAGAGGTTTGATGATGTAAACGCCATCGAAATCAGTGGTACCACCCGATACCTGTTTACCATTTTGCTTGACAATAACGTTGACGAAAGGAAGTTCTTCACCCGTCTTCTCGTCGGTGACGGTACCCTTGAGACATCCCGTAGCAAGAGAATCCACCTTGGCGTTGGAGACCATACCGTCTTCTCCTCGGGCAGTTGAAGATACTTCAACAACATGTGCTGATTTTCTCCAACGATACCCACCATAGGAGAAAATCCCCTGCTTTAGGATGAATCCAAGGGGTTCAGGACTGTAACCAATCTCCTTCTTGCTATCGGAAAAAGCATTGTAAGGGATACTACTGAATCCAAGAGTCAACCAATCCGAATAACCCCTACCGTGATTTCCACGCCATGGGTAAAGCGACCACGAACCATCAGAGTAGCCATAGGACGAAAGGGCGTCGTCGAACATAGTCATTATGAGCGTAGACAATGGATAATCTGTTTTGATGGTCCATTCTTCCTGCTCGCCGGGCTGCAGTTTGTCGCGGAAGGTGGCGATGTCGACTTTTAGTGCTTTGTGGGAGAAGGGAACATTGATACTCATACTCTTGTTACAAACAACACCTTTTTTTACGGCTGTCAGGCTTATCGAGAAGCCTCCTAGGAGAGAGGTGTCGACCGGAATGGAGAGTTGCTTGATGGTGGAGCCGGCAGGGAGCCAGCGGCTGTCGCATTCCACACCGTCGGGGCCCGTGAGGGTGTAGAAAATGTGCACATCGTCGAAAGCGGAAGCATAGCTGAGGCTGATACGGTCGCCCACCTCGCACGAGGTAGAAGAAAGATTGTACCAGAAGAGTTCATTAGTGGGCTGTGGCTGTACACGACGCTCATTGGGGAGGGTCAGCGTGGTGTAGGTGGTATCGGCGAGGTCATCAATGCTGACGACGATGCGATAGACTCCCGACTTCATCTTGCTTTCGGGCAGGGGAACCGTTTGAGAGAACGAGTTCCCATCGGCGGTATGGCTGACATTGTAGGTCCATTCGACCGCACGGTTATCGAAGTCAATTTCGTCGTAGGTATAGTAGAATCCGGGGAAATGTTCGTGGAACTCCTCGCGTGTAAGTGTATGGGTAGCTCCAGCAAAGTTATAATACAGAGGATGAGCCAATAGTGGTTTGCCAGCAGCCAAACGCTGCACAGTAACATTGACAGTGCCCTTGACCGGGTTATAGTTAAGATCGGAGAGACTATAGGAAATGGAGGCAAGACTCGAGGTATTGTCCTTGACACTCGAGAGAGAAAGTATACGGTTTTGGAAACCGATACGGAAATCTGTGGTAGCGTAATGAGTTTCACCATTAAGGTCGGTCACCTCGACCATAACCTCGAACTGGAAGTTGGGCTTAAGCGAGAGGTCAATAGCGCTGTCGGGCTCTGGAGTGAAAGTGATGTCGAAAGTGCCGTCGGCTGAGACTTGGATGGTGTCGGAAGCCACTTCCTTTATGCTAATGAGGGATCCGTATCTCCAATCGTAACAGTCTCGGTTAATCACGTACAACACACGGGCACCAGCCAGAGAGGCACCGTTATAGGCTCGGGCGATACCCCGAATGGTATAAGGCTTGCCAAATTGCGGAACCTGGTGTTCGAAATCCGAATCGTCGTCAAGAGAGACCATGAACTTGGGTTGCTTATATTCTTCGACACGGACACGAATGCTCGACCTTATACTTTTTTCGAGAACACCTGTGGGAATGAAACATTCCACTGTCCAACTTCCTCCCAATGCATCGGCGGGAATCACAAAGAAGGCGGAAGCAAGACCATGGTCGTCGGTGGTAAAACCAAGAGTATCTTTCTGTTTGTAGTTAGGATCACGGAATCTGAATTCACCCTTAATTTTCGGGAGCACCTCCCCGTCGATACCGTCGGCCCGATAACAGAGTGCGGCGAAATGAACGGTATCACCGGGTCGATAAATGGGGCGATCCGACATCAGATTAATGCTCGAATGCATCTCGCGGTTGGAAGAAGACCCGCGATAATGATAGACATCCTTTTTAAATACAATGCCTCCCCGCTTGATTTTCAAGGTAATGGAAGAAGGTTTGCCCTTATAGTCCACACGACCGGTGGCATCGGAGTAGGCACTGTCGATAAGGGTGGTATCGCTGCGGTTTTCTCTATAAAAATCCACACGCTGACCAATAATAGGAGTGCCGTTGTGGGCATCGAAGAGCTGAAAAACAGAACCATTTCTTGCTACCATCAAGTCGGTGGAGTGAATCTCGATATGGGCGCTCTGGTTGTCCATTTTGCCATCGGGAGAAGCCATGAGGAGATAGTGTCCCGTCGGAAGGGCCGGCATTTCGAAGTAGATGTTGTTCTCCCGATAGGTACCATCGTCAACCACATCGAGCTGCCATTGCTTTACTGGCTGGGGGAGTTTCTCAAAGAATTTTTTCGACCAATCGCCTTCGAATGGGTAGACAGCGAAACAGATACGTTTCAAATTCCTGTAGGTGAGGCCTTGGAGAGACGGCTGATCGGGATAAACTGTGGAGTTGTAACCAGACTGGAAATGGATACGGGCGGCACTTATCTCATTCTTGAGATTGATGCAAAGGGCTCCCCCATAGCTCTTGGGGGCCAGAGCAACAGCTGTATCGCAATAGTTGACGGCTTCGACATATCGCTGTACTGAATTAAGATAGTGAGCCATCTCGTAGTAGAAGGTCGTCAGCAAAGGGCTCTTGCTGCCACGATATTTGTTGATATACGTCTGGATGATTTTATCGTTGTAGGGCTGATTGTAGGCATCATGAATATCGTCCAACCACTCGAGGTCGAGACACATGCGGAGCTCTTCGGAGTCGTTGCTATGGAAATCCACCAGTTTCCGAAACAACTCAAAATATTCTTTCCCTGTAGAATGATACTGGTATCCATTTCCCAAGATACTACGCACAACGACATCATACACCGTCGGGGTGATATTGATGCTACCTTCTTTAATATCTTCGGCAAAATCATCATCGAAATCACAAAAGCGAAGAATGCGGTCGGAGGGAGTGCGCTTCAGTACCTCCTCGTCGAGGAGCGCGCTGTCGTACACCCCGAGGAAAGCGTAGCAAATAGAACGCTCTACGGCATCGAGGCGAGGCAGGATGGCACGATAACGGGCACGGGTACTGTCGTAGTAATCTTCCTGGTATTCGGCGGCTGCACGGCTCATATACCATGCGGCCGTCAACAGTTCGTTGCTGTTACGGGTCTTCTTATAGACCGATTCCGCTTCTGTGTAGGCACTCTTATAGGAGCCTTCGTACAATAGTTTCTCAATCTTCATCCAGTCGGTTTGTGCATGCAACATATTGCCCATCAAACCCATCAGGCCTAACAGCCCCACTACAAACAACTTCTTCATAATATCTTTATTAAAAGAAAACCCCTACGGGGAGTAGAGGCTTTCAATTCTTTATTCTTAATTCTTAATTCTTTCCGTCTTTTCCTGTGATAATCAACTCGACTTTCACGCTACTGAATCCACCACCTTTCTCATTGAGTGCGGCGGCGGCGGCACGTTTGATTTCGTTCTTGGTCATGCCGGCGGTGGAGATGCGGGTGGCATCGATGCCGTGTTTGATAAACCAGTTCTTCACACTCTTAGCACGGTCGAGCGAGAGCAGCATATCTGCTTCTACATTCACACCATAGCTCTGCACATAGCCCTTCACGAGGAAGTTCACCTCGGGATGATTGCGGAACATCGCCACATAATCCATCAGCACGGAGTCATAGTTGCCGATGAGGGTGGCCTCTCCGCTCTCGAAGTCGAGGTCATGGATGGGGAAGGTAGAACCGCGCTCGGTGCGCTCAAGGTCAAACTTCATAATGGTGTCACCGCGCTCCATCAGTGTGCGCGAATTGAACTCACGATAGACGGAGAAGTAGCCGTCGCGTTTGGCATACAGGAGGTAACTGTATCCAGGGATGAATTTGATGCGTCCACCGCGGAAGTGCTCATCATTGATGAGGGTGCGCTCGCCCCCCTGACCTCCACGCTCAAGAATCATCAAGTTGACATCGACATATTTGCGGCTCTTGCGGTCATAAAAGACCACGATGGGCTCATAAGCGTTAACATGAACCGAGACCTTGATGGTGTGTCCTTGTCCATTGACGGTGCGGTTGTCGAGCACGATGTAGTACTCTTCGCCGGCACGCACGGGGATGGACTTGATGAATTTTCCCGACTGTTTCTTGGTGAGCATCACATCGGTGGCGTCACAGAACATACCGATGGTGGGTTTTGCATCGGCTACAGGCTGATCCAGCGGAGGAAGGTCGTCGCCCAGCTTCGTGGTGGCAGCTCTACGCTCGTTTTTGCGGGCTTCGGCTTCGGCCTTTGCCTTCTCCTTGTCGCTCCGCATAACGGTCTTGAACATTTCGGCACTATCGATATTGGCCATATTGATGGCCACAGGAGACACCTTGTTGAGCATCACCTGGTTGGAGAAGTAGTTGCCGGTATTCTTATAGACGAGGAAATCGTAATCGTCCCACGGAGACTGCTGGTAGATAGCAATCTCAAGTTCTCCGTTGTAAGGAACGGTGAATTTATACCACACAGAGTTGTGCTCGCGCTCGAAAATATTGGGATGGGCCTTGTCGGCAACAATCTCCTGAATACGACCGGCACCATCGGGAGCGTTGGTGGGTCCATAGGGGACATCCATCTCAAGATTGATGGGGAAGAGGCAATCGTTGCTATTGGCAGGCAGTTCCACAAAAGCAGGCACTGCGGGTACCTCTGTTTTCTTTTTCTTCTTGTCAGTCTTCTCAGTCTTTGCCTTCGAAGATTTTTTCTTCTTCTTCGTCTGTGCCTGCACATCGACGGCACCGAAAACGAGGGCACAAGCGAGAAAAGCGACCAAAAAATGTTTCATTTTATGCATAAAAAAACACTATTTTTCTCGATGCAAAAGTAATAAAAAAAAATGTTACATAAAAATAAAAATCCTTAATTTTTTACAAACTACTGATAATTAACAACTAAAGTTTAAGGGTTAGGGGTTAAAGTTTAAGGAAAGTCAATGTTTTTTTGCCAGTTATGAAAGTTTTCGTACTTTTGCAGTACTAAAAAAGTGAAAGAAACCAAGAGTGAATCAAGAATTAAGAATTAAAAACTAAGAAATTAGGGGTCCCAATAAAAAAGAAACGTCAAACCTTAAACTTTAAACGCCATGAAACGCATCGCAATCTTAGTAGCACTGGCTCTCCTGAGCCTCGAAGTTTCCGCTAGGTCAATCCACTACTTCACCTACAGCCAAGCCGCCAGAACGGTCAGTTACCTCAACGCTCAGAACGAAATGATGATTTACTTCGGCTACGAGTATGAGCTGCCTACCTACGTGCTTATCAACGAGGTATGGATGGAGCGAGTCAACTCCTCCTACTACGAGCTCTGGGTCTACGGCTACGATGCCTACACCGGCGACGAAATCTATATGCCACTCGATTTGGAAGGCGTCTGGCTGTACAGCGCAGGACACATGTACAACGCAGCCCAATACCTGCGGTTCAGGGTCGATGTGCGCAGACATTCGCTAACCTGGTACATCCCACCCTATAGCCCCTACACCCGCGTGGTACACAGGCACGGATACAGTCGCACCTACCACTACGACATACACCGTCATGGTTGGATGCCCCCTGCCTACACCTACGGTCCCGGTATGCCTCCGCCTCCCCTGCCCTACTACTACATGCGTCACCCCAGCACTTCGGCCCCCATGCCCACTGGCACTTGGACCCCCGGCAGCAGCAAACCGACAATCAACACCGCCGAGATGACCCGAGACCACAACCCCTCTACGGGCACACAAGTGAGAAGTAGCCATACGAGCAGCAGCTCCTCCTCCACAAACCGCTCCGTCGGAGGCTCGCGCGGCGGCACCAGCACCGGAACCCCCGCCTCACGCAGCACCACTGAGACCCGAGGCACCACCACTCGCGGAACGTCCGAAACCCGTAGCACCAGCGAAACTCGCGGAACTACCGAAACTCGTGGAACATCCACCACTACCACCCGCAGCACCACCCCCACCCGCTCGACTGTAGAGACCCGCTCCTCCGAACGCGGCACCACAACCACCCCGACGACCCGCTCCTCTGAACGCAGCACTACCACCGCCCCCACCACTCCGACGTCCCGCAGCTCCTCAACAACGACCCGCAGCTCTGAGCGCAACGCCACAACCACTCCGACAACCCGTAGTTCCACGACATCTACCCGCAGCACTACTGGCACCCGCACTTCGGGTACCCGCGGCACCAGATAAAAACAAAAAAAGATGAAACCCTCTGAATTGCCACTGGCTCCCGACGGAAGCCTCTACCACATCAGACTCACGAGCAGCACCTTGGCCGACAAGGTGCTGCTTGTTGGTGACCCCGAAAGGGTCAATATGTTCAAAGAAATCTTCGACAACATAGAGTTCGAATCACAGAACCGCGAACTCCACGCGCTCACCGGCACCTATCACGGTAGCCGCATGACGGCCCTCTCCACCGGTATGGGTTGCGACAACATCGACATCGTTATGACGGAACTCGATGCTGCTGCAGACTCCAGACATCTGCAACTGGTTCGCATCGGCACTTCCGGTTCGCTGCAGGAGGAGATTGATTGCGGAAGCCATGTAGCTTCGCGCTACGCCATAGGTCTCGACGGTTTGATGAACTACTATCGCGAATGGGATTTTCCACTTCCTGAGATGGACCAACGCTTCATGGTACACATGGGCCTCAATCACCGTGTGGCCCTCCCCTACTGCGTCAAAGGCAGTGAGGTGCTATTAGACAAGATTGCCTCCGATATGCATCTCGGCATCACCGCCACCGCTCCCGGATTCTATGGTCCACAGGGACGCACCGTGCGCCTGCATCCCTCCATCGACAATCTCAACGAAAAACTGGCTTCGTTCTCCTACGACAACACTCTTGTGACCAACCTCGAGATGGAGACTTCGGCCATCTTCGGCTTCAGCCACCTCATGGGTCACGAAGCGCTTACAGTGTGCCTAATTATCGCCAACCGACCCAAAGGGACCTTTCTCAACGACTACCACCCCCAGATGCGCGAACTTGTCGGCACCGTGGTGGAAAGGCTGGCTTGATTATTTTAGATTAGGCCGCAGGAGTTTAATCTGCTCGTAAGCCTCGTTAATTCCCTTCATCTGCTCGGCTGCATTGCGTTGCATTTCTTCGCTCATGCCGGCCACACGGTCGGGATGGTACTTCATGGCCATCTTGCGGTAGGCTTTTTTCACCTCGTCGTCGGTAGCGTCTTTGGTGATGCCGAGAACCTTGTAGGGATCTTTCTGATTGCTTGATTGCCTGAATGCCTGATTGCCTGAGTAGCTGCCACCTACATGACGCTCATAGATAGAAATATAGTCGCTTTGCGAAATACCCAGATACTGGGCAATGAGGCGCAGCATATTGAGTTCTGTCTGGTCAAACGAGCCGTCGACACGCCCCAATCCGAAAAGGAAATCCACCATGTGGTAGCGCGTGTTATAGTCGGTGTTGACCTTGACTTGCACACACACCTGGTTGATGGGGATATCCTGCTGCACCATCTGCTGCAACACCTTGAGCATCTCTTTCCCGCGCTCTTCTCCGTAGTTTTGCAGAAGGAAGGCTTTCACATAGTTGAGTTCACTTTTCTTCACCTGCCCGTCGGCCTTCATTACGGCAGCAATAAGCACCATCAAAGCGGCGTTGATATCAGCTTGGGTACCGGTATTGCGATAAGGACCATGATGCGTGGAGCCATCACCGACAAATGTCGACGAGGTGTCGAACGAACTACCGAGAAAGAACCCTAGCAAAGCTCCGATGGGACCACCCACTGCCCATCCCAATCCTGCAAATATCCATTTAGCAAAGCCCATGTAACAGTATACGTTTTAAGGTTAAAGATTAAAGAAGTTGACGGTTATTTCTTGGGGATAAAGTAACTGTAGATGATAGATTGAATATCGGTGCGGACATTCATTCTGGCCAGCAGGTTGGGGGTTGCCGAAGGATGTACGCGGTTGGAGAGGAAGACAAAAACAAGGTCATATTCGGGGTCGACCCAGACCATAGTGCCCGTAAAACCCGTGTGACCAAAGGAGGACTGCGAGGCTTCGGGACAAACCTGTGCGCTACTGGAGGGATTGAAGAGTTGCTTGTCGAATCCCAAAGCGCGACGGTTATTCTGTTTGGCATAATGGCGACTAGTAAAGGTCTCAACGGTCTTCTGTTTCAAATAACGGTGACCCTTGTAGACACCTCCATCGAGCAACATCTGCATCAATGCCGAGACCTGGTCGGCGTTGGAGAAGAGTCCCGCATGACCACTCACGCCTCCCATTGCGAAAGCATTGGGATCGTGAACAGTAGCCTGGATAAGGCCTCGAATGCTATCCACCTCTGTGGGTGCAATAAGACGCGCATGCATGGGGCCCAACATTGCAATGGGGTTGAATACTGTATGGATGAGTCCCATCGGATGGTAGAAATGCTCTTCTACAAAACGGTCGAGGGTCTTACCACTCACCCTTCTTACCACATCGCTCAGCAGCATAAATCCCAAATCGCTGTAGACATAACCTTCTTTCTTAAGCAGCGGTGTAGCGGTCACAAGACTAAGGATTTCATCATAACCGGAGGTTTTCTGCCAGTAGGCGTCGAACGACTTCAGACGGGCACAATGACTCATGGCTTGCTTGATGGTGATGTGTTCTTTGTCGGTTCCTTTTAGATAAGGCAGGTACTTGCTCAAGCGGTCGTCGATATGCAGTTTCCCGATATCCACCAGTTTCATCACTGCCAACGTGGTGGCACAGACTTTAGTGACCGAAGCAAGGTCGTAGAGCGTCTGGCGGGTCACCGTATCAGCTTTCTTGTCGTAGGTCAGATGGCCATAAGTCTTGTCGAGTATTTTCCTCCCTTTATGGAGCACCACAATCTGACATCCCGGCATCGCCTTTGCGGCGATGGCGTTGTTCACCACCGAGTCGATGCGCTGGTCAAGATGGAGGTCCAGTTCTGCCACAATCTCGTCGCAGGCGGCACGACGATCGTCTCCTGGAACCTCGATTTTCTCTTTCAAATGCGGCAACACAAGGTCGTATTTGGCTTTGAGCACGCGACGGCAATGGTAGTCAATTTGTTTGCGAAGAACATCGTCTTTCTCGGCAGCCTCCTTGATGGTCTGTATCGACTGCGGTACATCGGGCGGCAGCAAGATGATATCGTTGCCGGCACGAACGGCTTCCAATTCGGCCTGACCACCACTGTAGGTGTTGGTGATGCCCTTCATGTCGATGCCGTCGGTGAATATCAGCCCGTCAAAGCCTAGGTTCTTCTTCAACAGATCGGTAATAATAACACGGCTGAGCGACGAAGGTCGGCTCTTATCAATCTCATTCACCTGCAGGTGCGCCACCATCACGCCTCCCACACCGGCTTTAATAAGCTGCTTAAAGGGGTAGGTGTCAATGCTGTCAATATACTCACGGGTGTGATTGATGACGGGCAGCTCGAGGTGGCTGTCTTTGTCGGTATCTCCGTGTCCCGGGAAATGTTTAGCTACAGCCATCACCCCTTGGCTCTGCTGACCGAGGGCGTACATGATGCCCAGTTGACTGACGCGCTCGCGGTCAATACCAAAGGAGCGGGTGCCAATCACAGGGTTTTTAGGATTGGAGTTGATATCAACCACCGGGGCGAAGTTGATATGAATACCCATCATGCGGCACTGACGACCAATCTCCGCACCCATGTAATATACGATACTGTCGGCATAGGGATCGAGCAATCCGAACTTGGCATTGCGCGGGAAACTATACATATCTTTTAGGCGCATCCCCAATCCCCATTCGCCGTCGATGCAGACGAGCAACGGCACCTTGGCATCGCGCTGGAAACGGCGTGTCATCGAGGCCTGCCTGTCGGCGGTACCGACAAAGAAACAGACTCCGCCCACCTTATAGTCGCTCATCGTCTTCGAGAACTCGGCAACCTGACTGTCGGTCATATCCAACGGTACACGCACCACCATCAGTTGCGCAATACGCTCCTCGAGCGAGAGGGTGTTCATCACAGAATCCACCCAACGGGAAGCCCCCTGGGCGGTAGCAGAATTGAAAATTGAAAATTGAAAGTTGAAAATTATGCTGACGCAAAAAATAGCTCGAAACAATCTCATAATCCTTAATTCTTAATTCTTAATTCTTTATCCAAGTACTCCACCTGCCGCCTTCTCGGATTCCCCTCGTAATTCAGTATCACGTAGTCGGCTCGTCGCATCATCTCCTCGGCGGGCAATTGGTTGTGTATGCGCGCCAGCAGAACATTGTCGCCAGCATGGTCGCGCTCCCTCAAGCGAGCCAGACGCTCGTCAAGCGAAAGATAGACACAGATGACCTTGTCCATATAACGCTCCAACCCGTAGTCATACAGGATGGCGCTTTCGAAGAGCACATAGGTTTTGTCGGCATGCTGCCTGCAGAAAGCATCGAAGTCGGCCATTACCCTCGGATGCACCAGCGCATTCAATTTCGCCAGTGCCTTCTTGTCGGAGAAGACTATCGAAGCAATACGCTTTTTGTCCACCTGTCCCCCTGCATCGAGTACTCCATCACCCAGCGCGTTACGCACTTCGGCGAGAAAAGAAACATCATTGTAATACGAGCCTCCCACTTTGTCCGCGACAAAAGCAGGAACTCCCAATCGCTCGAACTCCGCCACCACTGTGGTCTTCCCACATCCCATGCCGCCCGTGATGCCAATTCTCTTCATAGCACCTACTTGATCACCACATACTTCACCTCTTCAGGGGTAAGGCTGTGAATACGCACCCTTTGCGGGAAACGACTCAGACGCACCTTGAGAGAGTTGAGGTGCGAAGCCACATCGCGATAGTCGGCAACCGCAGAGAATTGCTCTGCCGTCACTTTCGCTATGTCGCGCTTCGGTACCCATACACGCAACGAAACCTTGTCGGGATAGAGGTTCAACCTCACCGCACTATCCTGTCCCGTCACCACAATGGGAATGGAATAAACGCGCTCCACATACTGCTCCACAGGCACCGTGAGGGTGACTTTGTCGGTAGAGGCATACACATCATGCCTGCTCCACGAGGTATCAAGCGTCAATCCGAAACGTCCACTTCGCATCAGTCCGTTGATGTTCATCTTTTTGACAGATACCTTCTCGATTTTCGACAGCACCTCCTCATCCCCATAGAGCGTCACTTCCTTGGGCGACACCGTGGGCTCGCCATAGAGGCCGTAGCCTTCGGCAAAAGAGATGTTCACATCGCTGATATCCACCCGGAGCACCTTGCTCTTGCGTTCCGACAGCACGATGCGGAGCGAGTCTTTCGCGCTGCCCACCTGACGCATGTCCATCTCCAAGAGCGCATTCGCCAGTTTATCGCCTAAGTCGTTCACCGACACAGCCCTACAGAGCAAGTAACCCTGTTCCCCTTGTCGGGAATAGCGTCGCACACTTTCTTCATTGATGTCGAGTTTCAGCGTCAGAGTCTTTCCTTTCAAGCTGTATACAAATGCCCTAAAACCCGAAGACTCCACCTGAAGGGTCACCATCGAGTCGGCCTCGACCACCGCAAAACGGCTTCGATCTATACCCGTCATCTCGACCTTCACCCGTATGGAAAACTCGCGGACTTCAGACATTGCCACAGCCGACCATACTAATGCTGTAAGCACCAATATAATCAAAAAGGTCAACGTACTATGACGCCGTCCACTCTTCATAACATAAACCAAGGCTATGTCAGCCTCTCTAAATATCTTTTATTTAGCCTCGGGAGCGGGCTGAATCATGCCCTTCTCGACGGTCATGATGACGCCGTTCGAAACCTCCACATCGACAGTATGAGTGTCCACCTCGTGAACCTTACCGTAGATACCGCCGGAGAAGACAACGCGGTCACCTTTCTGCAGACGCTCACGGAACAAACGCTCCTCTTTCTCTTTCTTGCGCTGCGGACGCATCATTAAAACCCACATCAGCACCAAAAGGCCGATCATCAAAATCATGGAACCAGATCCACCCATAATCTAAAAATTTAATTGTTGATTGTTATTTTTAACTATGAACTATTATCTCTTATCTATTCAGAATCCCACTTTCGCATGGATTCTCAATGTCTGGCGACCGGGCTGCGAATTGCTCACCACAGTGACCTCCTCGTAGGTCTCGCCGGCTTTACCCGAGCTGTTGAACGACACCGTCACATAGCCATCCTCACCAGGAGCAATGCGTCCCTGCGGATAGCTCGGCACCGTGCAGCCGCAACTGGCAGCACATCCGGTAATCACCAAGTCCTTCTTGCCGGTATTGCGGAAATGAAAACTATAACTCACCTGCTCGCCAGCCGAAAGGTTGCCAAAGTCATGCATCTCTTCATCAAAGGTAATCTGCGCACTGGCATCGGCATCGAAATTCTCTACTAAATCGCTGCCAATATCCTTTTTCACACCCTTATCCTCCTGCCCGCCGCAACCACACAACAGCAAACCTGCAAATAATATCGGAAACAAACTTTTCTTCATCACAACAATCTTTAAACGTTAAACTTTAAACGTTATTCCCCCACAATTCCTCTCCCGAACTTGTTAATCTTTCCCTTCGACCGCAATTCGAGAATCAACTTGTCAAGTATACCGTTGATGAACAGACGGCTACGTTCCGAACTGAACTCCTTCGAGAGCTCGATATACTCGTCCACCGTCACCCTCTCGGGAATCGTCGGACAACCCGTCAGCTCAGCCACCGCCATATTGATGAGCAACACATCCATCTTCGACACACGCTCGAACTCCCAACCCTGCAGGTGGCTCTTCACCAACTCTTCGCTCTCCTCTTTCGTGGCTATAGTGTTTTTCAACAACTCGCGAGCGAACTGCATATCAGCCTCGTCCTTATCTTCTCGCTTGTCGTACATCATCGGCCACACCGACGCCTCGTCGAAAGAGTCTTCCTCCAAGGTCTTCATCATCATGAAGTTGTACTGCGCTATCTGGTCGAAGTCGTCCTCCCAAAGAAGGCTTCTCTCCCCTACTACGGTTCGCAGCGACTCGCGGTTCATCAAGTAGCGGAACAGCAGGATGGCAAAGGATTTGTCAAACTCAAAGCCTTGTTCCTCCGAGTCCACATATTCCTTATACTCTTTCATCTTTCTGAACTCCATGAAAGCCTCGCGAATCAAGTCTTCGTGCGTCTCCCAGCAGCCACACCAACTCTCCATAGCCTTCTTCAGCTCGAAGTTGTCAGCCATCCGACGGATAAAGACGTTGTCAAGCAAACGCAAGCTCGGATTACGCTCTTCTTCGGTGGGACGGAATTTCTTCTTGCCCTCCTCCATCACCTCGCCGGCGACTTCTACAAAACGGGGCAGCAACGAGACCTGTAGCACACCCAACTCATTGAGCTTCTGGATGTGGTACTCGAAACTCTTCGCCACCTCGTCGACCTTCTTCTCTTCATATCTGCCGGCATAAATGGCCTGCAGCACCTTGCTTCTCAAAAAATGTCTACTAAGCATAAATCAAATTATTCCTATTCTACTTAACTCCTTAACTACTGTCTACTTAACTACTTAGACAACAATATTGATGATTTTCTTCGGTACAAAAATAACTTTCTTAGGCTCGCCCGTCAGCCATTTGGCGCTCTCGGGAGCAGCCTTCACAGCGGCAAGAACATCGGCCTGGTTGCAGTCAGCCGGCAGGTCGATGGTGAAACGCATCTTGCCGTTGAACTGCACGGGATATTTCACCGTATCTTCCACGAGGTACTGTGGGTCGCACACGGGCCACTGGGCGTCACAGACGCTGGTTTCGTGACCTAACTGATGCCACAACTCCTCGGCGATATGCGGGGCGAAGGGTACGATGAGCACCACCAGCGGCTCCAATACTTCGCGGCTGACACACTTCATCTCGGTGAGCTGGTTGGTGGCAATCATAAAGGTTGACACCGAGGTGTTGAGCGAGAAGCGCTCAATATCGTCGGTCACCTTCTTGATGGTCTGATGGAGCACTTTCAATGCTTGATTGTTTGATTGCTTGATTATTTGAGTATTTGCTGCGTCAGCACTCAAGCATTCAGGCATTGAAGCATTCAAGCAATTATCATATAGCTTCCAGAACTTCTTCAGGAACCTGTGCACACCCTCGATACCGTTGGTGTCCCAGGGTTTGGCCTGCTCCACAGGACCGAGGAACATCTCGTAGAGACGCAGCGTGTCGGCTCCGTAGCGAGCCACCAGATCGTCGGGGTTCTGCACATTGAACATGCTCTTACTCATCTTCTCGACCTCCCAACCACAGATATACTTACCCTCTTCGAGTTCGAAGCGTGCCTCTTTGAATTCGGGACGCCACTCACGGAAGCGTTCGACATCCAGCACGTCGTTGTCCACGATGTTGATGTCCACATGGATGGCGGTGACGTCGTTCATGTCCTTGATGAGGCCTTTCGAGATAAAGAGGTTGTTGTCGGCCTTCGAGCGATAGACGAAGTTCGAACGGCCCTGAATCATACCTTGGTTTATTAGTTTCTGGAAGGGCTCTTCCTTCACGGCCATTCCGAGGTCAAAGAGGAATTTGTTCCAGAAACGGGAGTAGATAAGGTGGCCGGAAGCATGCTCGGCGCCGCCAACATAGAAGTCCACATTCTGCCAGTAACCCACAGCCTCTTTCGAAAAGTAGGCGCTGTCGTTGTGGGGATCCATGTAGCGGAAATAATACCCACTCGAACCTGCAAAGCCGGGCATGGTGCTCAGCTCTAATGGGAAGACGGTCTTGTTGTCAATCTTGCTCTTCTCCACCACACAGCGATTCTGCTCGTCCCAAGCCCATTTCTGCGCATGACCCAGCGGGGGCTCACCGGTGGCGGTGGGTTTGAACTCGCTCACCTCGGGCAGCTCCAGTGGCAGGCACTCCTCAGGAATGGTGCAGGCAATGCCATTCTTGTAGTAGACGGGGAACGGCTCGCCCCAGTAGCGCTGGCGGCTGAAAATAGCATCACGCAGGCGGAAATTCACCGTGCGGTGACCGATACCCATTTCGTCAATGCGGTCGATGACAGCTTTCATTGCGTCTTTTACCTTCATGCCGGTGACAAAGCCGCTGTTGACAGAGTAGCCGGTCTTTGCATCCATGCTCTCCGTCCATGTTGCGGGGTCGCTGACGGCGTCTTTCTCGAGGGCCACCACCTGACGGATAGGCAGGTTGAAGTGGCGCGCGAAAGCGAAGTCGCGACTGTCGTGGGCGGGAACGGCCATGATGGCGCCGGTACCGTAGCCGGCAAGCACATATTCGGAAACCCAGATGGGGATTTTCTCGTTGGTGAGGGGATTGATGGCGTAGGCGCCGGTAAAGACGCCGCTCACCTTCTTCACCTCGGCCTGACGCTCGCGCTCCGAGCGATTCTTCGCCCAGGTGACATAAGCCTCCACTTCGGCCTTGTGCTCCGGAGTGGTGATTTGGTCGATAAGCTCGTGTTCGGGACACAGCACCATGAAGGTCACGCCGAAGATGGTATCGGGACGGGTGGTGAAGATTTCGAACGAATGTTCTTTGTTATCGGCCAGCGGGAACCAGACGGCGGCACCTTCCGAGCGGCCAATCCAGTTGCGCTGGATTTCCTTGAGGCTGTCGGTCCAATCCACCTGCTCCAAGCCGTCGACCAGACGCTGGGCGTAGGCGGTGATACGCAGGCTCCACTGACGCATCAGCTTGCGTTCCACGGGATAGCCGCCGCGGACGGAGAGGCCGTTGACCACCTCGTCGTTGGCCAGCACGGTGCCCAGCTCGGCGCACCAGTTCACGGGGATGTCAGCCAGATAAGCCAGGCGGTAGTTCATCAGCACCTGCTGCTGCTTGGCCTCGTCCCACGAGCTCCACTCGTCGGCGGTGAAGGTCAGCGGCTCGGTGCAGGCGGCATCGAGACCCTCGGTGCCCTGCTTGGCGAAGCGTTCCACAAGGCTGCTGATGGGCAGTGCCTTGTTGGCGTTGTTGTCATAATAGTGCTTGAAGAGCTGGATGAAGGTCCACTGCGTCCACTTGTAGTATTTGGGCTCGCAGGTGCGCACCTCGCGGCTCCAGTCGAAGCTGAAGCCTATCTTGTCCAGCTGCTCGCGGTAGCGATTGATATTCTGCTCGGTGGTGATGGCGGGATGCTGGCCCGTTTGAATGGCATACTGCTCGGCGGGGAGGCCGTAGGCGTCGTAGCCCATGGGATGCAGCACGTTGAAGCCCTGAAGACGTTTGTAGCGGGCGTAGATATCGCTGGCGATATAGCCCAGCGGATGACCCACATGCAGGCCTGCGCCCGACGGATAGGGGAACATATCCAGCACATAATAATGCGGCTTGGCGGAACCCGTCTCCACATGGTACACACCCTCCTTGCGCCACCATTCCTGCCACTTCTGCTCTATCTCATTGTAATTATAGTCCATATATTATTATATTTTATTTCTTAAATGTAAATTTTTCAACACATTAGCCTTCGGCCTTCTACCAAACAAAAATGCAAAGATACGAAAGTTGAGCGAAATGGCAAAATTTATTTTGACATTTCCGAGACCAAGTATCGCCGTGAGCATAGCGAATCAAAGATACAAAATCTGGGTGGAATGGCAAAATATTTTTTTGCCATTCCCCGAAAAGTGCGTATCTTTGCACCCGAAAAACTATAGAAACTATAGCTACTATAGCTACTATAGAACCTATAGCAACTAAATCCCACACCCAATGCCCCAAAACTCAACAAACACCAGCATCTTCCGCCAGGTACCCAAGTGGCAGGATCTGAGGTTCTACCAGAAGTCGGAGGTTCTCTACCAGATGACCTATGCCTTCTGCGAGCGTTTCCTCCCGCAATATGGCGACCGCACCGTCGACCAAATGGTGCAAGCGGCTCGCTCGGGGAAGCAGAATATCGTTGAGGGGCTGGAGGATGGGAAGACCTCTTCCGAGATGGAACTGAAGCTGCTCAATGTAGCCAGATCAAGCATTGGCGAATTGCGGCAAGACTACGAGGACTACCTGAAATCGAGGCATCTGCATCAATGGAAAAACGACGACGAACGCTTTCAACCCATGATGGTGTTCACCCAGAAGCACAACCTTCTCAAAGACTATGAACCTTACTTCCAGCAATGGACAGACGAAGAAATGGCAAATGTGGGAATGACGCTTTGCTTCCAGATAGACACAATGATGAACCGATATATGGGACATCTGGAGCACGACTTCGTCACACAAGGAGGCATCAAAGAGCGTATGCACAAAGCGCGTACCAGCTTTCGGAAGCAGCAGGACGACCGGCTGGCAGAGCTTGAGAAAAACCTTCCTTCGTTACAGCAGCAACTGACGCAAGCACAAGCAGAAGCCTCGCAATGGAAAACCAAATACGAGGACTTGAAGCAACGTGCCCTTGATGCCTATCAGCAACAGCAAAAGGAAATAGATTATCTCAAGGCATTGCTGAACAAGAAGAAATAACAGAATAATCACTAACCTTCTTCTCCTTCCTCCGCCTGTTTTTCCCCACGCGGAGGAAATTATTTTTGGTGGTTTGAAAAACATTTCGTATCTTTGCAGCGTGAATGTATATTAATCATTAACACAAAAGAACCTCCACATGTATCCCCATGATAATATTTTCAACATCTACTATGAGATTGGAAAACGGGTTCCTTTTCAAGTCAAACGATCTCCTATTGGATTAAACGGTTCCCGTGATGAGGAATATCGTTATAGCCAAGAAGGCATTACCTATATGGTGGAACGTGTCGTACCCAAAGGAAAATACGGATATGCTTTCGGTTATTTAATGAAAGATGGTATACGTGATGACAAATTACACATACAATATAACTACGGTAAGGCCAATGGCGCTATTCCCAATGCAGGTTGTGGCGAATGGTGTTTGATTGATATTCCACAAATGCCTAAAGAAGAGGTTGAGAAGCATCAAAACGCAAAAGACTTTTGTCACGATACTTATAAGAGGAATGGCGACCCTCACCCCACGTTGAAGATTGTAGAACTTGACGATGCACTGCCTTTTGGTAAGTACAAAGGGAAAACTTTGCGAGAAGTATTAGAAACCGATAAGTCATATATCGACTGGGTTATAACCAACGTGAAAGAATATCAACTAAAACTGTCATAACAATGAAGAAAAAATTATTACTTGGAATGATGGTGTTCGCTCTTGGATTTGGAGCTAACGCACAAACGGAGTCGGATAGTTTGCAGGTGATTATGGAAAAGCTCCAAAAACTGCAAGAAATGTTTGAGAACGATGATAGCCTAAAGGTCTTACAACAGGCTTTTAACGAAGCTCAAACCATCCATGAAATTTGTGGCATCCCGTTTGGCACAGAGTATCAAAAGGCAAAAGATATTTTGTATAACAAGTACGGGTATCCTGACTACAATCCAGACAGAACACATGTCGTGTATCAAAACAAGAAATATGCTGGGATTGATTTCGGCTCCATACATTTCTTGTTCCAATCAGACGGATACAATAGTTATATGAATGGTGCAGTATTCATTATTGAGGCCAATAATTTGGCAGAGGCAAAAAGAATACAAGAGCACCTACATAAGAAACTCGACGAAAAGTATGTCATGCTATCGGACACCGACGAGAATGGTTATCCTCTTTGGAAAGGAGGATTGTCTCCTGTTGATGAAATGACCTTCGGATTTATGATTGGCATAATGAAATATGACAGCAATCTTAGCCCCAAACACCCTTATTGCGTACGACTATTCTACGGTCCCTATAACTATGTCAAAGAGGAATTCTAAACTGAAAAAACAAATGCTCAGAATCAAAAGAACAATAACTTTGATCCATTTTTTCAATTAGAAAAAAACGCAATCTTTCTAATACAGAAAAAAATAATGAGATGTTCTGATTCGTATTCAGATGGTCTGTCGCTGTGTGATATCCTATTTGGACGGCAGAAAAGCGAAATGTTGGGTCGGACCAACGCCATATTGTCTGTCATCTCTTGCGCTGTTGTCCGTTCAAGACATGCTCAATATTGCATCAACAAGGCATTTTAACATTATTTTTTCGGCGCGATTAGGCCAAATCAGATTTTTTGTGTACCTTTGCATTTCCTCTCGGAAAAGAGAAAAGTTAATTTTTAACCTGTATCACGTTAATACAGAAGTAATTCTACAAACAAAAAACCATTATGATGGAAGAGACCAACAACCTGCAGAACAACGAAAACGTTCCCCAAGAGAACGTCGTTCTGCCTAACCCTGAAAATCAACCTGAAGTGAGTGAACCCACTCCTGCTCCTGAGGCCGTTGCAGAGCCCGAACCCACTCCCGCTCCCGAGCCCGAGGCTGTTGCTGAGCCTGAACCCGCTCCTGCCCCCGAGGCAGAGACGGAGGCCGCTCCCGAAGCGGAAGCCACTGAACCCGAGCCCGACTACACCACCCTCACCCGCGGAGAGTTGGTGGAGGCCATGAAGGCCCTCCTCGCCGAGAGCGATGTGCAGAAAATCCGCACCCGCGTGGCTAACCTCTGGAGCCGTTTCGGCGAGCTGAACCGCGAAGAACACGCCCGTGCCTTCGAGAAATTCATCGCCGACGGTGGCAACAAGGACGAGTACGAGCCCAAAGACGACGCCCTCGCCGACGAGATGCGCGGCCTGCATGACGAATACCGTCATCGTCGTCAACGCTATATGGAGGAACAGGAAGAGATGAAGAAACGCAACCTCGCCGCCAAGCAGGCCCTTATCGAGGAGATGCGCTCCCTTATCGACTCCGAAGAAGAACAGGTAAAGGTCTCTCTCGAGAAATTCAACGAGATACAAGAACGCTGGAAAGCCATCGGTGAAGTGCCACGCGAGCAAATGAACGACCTCTGGCAGAACTACCATTTCCAGATTGAACAATTCTTCAACAAACTAAAAATCAACCGCGAGCTGCGCGCTCTCGACCAGAAGCGCAACCTCGAGGAAAAAATAAAACTTTGCGAGGCCGCCGAAGAGCTCATTATGGAGACCTCAGTCACCAAGTCTTTCAAAGGACTGCAGGATCTCCGCGCCCGCTGGAAAGAAATAGGCCCCGTGCCCGTGGAGCAGAACGAAGAAATCTGGCAACGCTTCTGCAACGCCGCCAACCAGATTGACGAACGCCGCAAGGAATACTACGACCAACGAAAAGAAGAGCAGGAGAGCAACCTCCTGGCCAAACAGGCCCTCGTGGAGAAAGCTACCGAACTCACCGAGAAACAGCCCACCTCCACCAAAGAGTGGAACGACACCACCGCCGCCCTCGACGAGCTGCTGAAGGTGTGGAAGAGCATCGGCCCCGTGCCCCGCGAGGTGAACGAGGATATTTGGACCAAGTTCAAGGGCATGATCGACAAGCACTACAGCGAGAAGAAAGAATATTTCGGCACCATCCGCGACGAGCAGGAGACCAACTACCAGAAGAAGATCGACCTCTGCCTCAAAGCTGAAGCCATCGCCAAACGCGAAGACTGGAAGAACGCCACCAAAGAGCTTCTCGAGCTGCAAGAGGAATGGAAGAGCATCGGTGCCACCAGCCGTAAGGTGAGCGAGAAGGTGTGGCAGCGCTTTCGCAAAGCCTGCGACGAATTCTTCGCCAAGAAGGGCGAGTTCTTCAGCGAGCGCCGCGCTTCCGAGCACGAGAACCTGGCCGCCAAAGAAGCCATCATCGCCGAGCTCAAGGCTCACCAGTTCGGTGACAACCGCGAGGAGAACCTCGCCGCCATCAAGGACTTCCAGCGCCGCTGGGCCGAGGTGGGATTCGTCCCCATGGCCGACAAAGAGCGTCTCCACAAGGAGTTCCGCGGCGAGATCGACCGCATCTTCGAACAACTGAAGATTAGCGCACGCGAGGCCGAAGAGACCGCCTACCGTGAGCGCATCCGCAATGCCGGCGACAGCCGCAAGTTCGTCAACAACGAGAAGGCCGAGCTGCAGGAGAAAATCGAAAAACTGCGCAGCGATCTCGCCCTCTGGGAGAACAACCTCGGCTTCCTGGCCAACTCCAAGCAGGCCGACCTCCTGAAGCAGGAGTTCGAGAAGAAGATGCAGGGCGCCCGCCAGCAGATTGCACTCATGCAGGCCAAACTGCGCATCCTGAACGATGCCGAGAAGGCTGAAGCTGCTGAGAAGAGCGAGAATGCATAAAATCTGAATTATGGCTAACGCCACATTCGAATATCTTTTCCACAGCGGAAAAAACTCTAAAGCCGGCTACTACCTGAGAGCCGGCTTTAGAGATATTCTGCCCGATGCTTTCTTCCGGAAACGCCTGAAGAAAGAACTGGAAGAATGCCGCCGGCTCTACGACGAGGAGTATATCGCCTCACGCGTGAACCATTACTGTCAATTCGACGTGCAGCGCGACCTCGGCCCCGCAGCCGAAACCATCGGCAATCTCCACCGAACGCCTCACGGCAGCACCTACTACTACGACAGCCGCGAGACACTCCAGTGGTTCGACCCCTCGCTCCGCTGGAACCACCTTTTCGGCGATGTGCGCGACATCCCGCCCTACCCCACTGTGGTGAAGACCCGAAGCCTCGGGTGCGACAACAGCAACAGCGTGGTGCTGAAACTCGACAAATGCCGCCACTATGTCTTTCTGAAAGACAAGAAGGAGTTCTCGCAGAAGTCCGACCGCGCCATCTTCCGCGGCTACATCGGCCAGCGTCCCAACCGTGTGCTCTTCTGTAACACTTTCGCCGGCAATCCCCGCATCGACGGTGCCACCACCCTCTCGAACGGTAGCATCTTCGCTGGCGAGAAGATGGCTCCCTCGAGCGGCAACGCCGCCCCTCGCATCTCGCTCTACCAACACCTCGACTACCGTTTCATCATGGCCCTCGAAGGCAACGATGTGGCCTCGAACCTCCGCTGGATTATGTCGTCCAACTCGCTGGCTGTGATGCCGCGTCCCACCTGCGAGTCGTGGTTTATGGAGAGTCGGTTGGAGCCGGGTGTGCACTATGTGGAGGTGAAAGACGACTACAGTGACCTCGAAAGCCAGATGGATTACTACAGCAGCCATCCGCGTGAGGCCGAAGAGATGGCCCGCAACGCCAACCGCTATGTCGACCAGTTCCGCGACCTCCGCCGCGAACGTTACATCAGTCTCCTCGTGATGCAGAAATACTTTAAACTCACCAATTAAAGAAATGAAACCATGAAACGCTATAGCTGCAGTTCCCTCAAGAAACTATTGTCCTTTCACTCCCTTTCTCTCCTTTCCACTCCCTTTCTCTCCCTACTTTTCTTCTTCCTCCTTTCTTGTTCTCCTTCTGGCGACCCCATACACCTCAACCGCTTCGAGCAGTTGCTGTTCGACACTCCTTCGGGAGAACTGCGCAACGTCCTCATCCGCGACAGCGCCCTCTACAACACACCCTTGCTCAACTGCCAACCCGACGACCCCGAGTATATGGCCTACCTCCGCGCTTTCGTCTCCGATCCCGACATACGCTACATCTACCACAAGACCGACAGCCTCTATCACGACCTCTCGTGGCTCGAGAGCGACCTGGGGACAGCGATGAAGAAAGCCCGCGAACTCTGTCCCGATATCATCTACGACCGCTATTACACCCTTATCACCGCTGACTTCGAGAGCTACGATACCCGTGTCTTCTGCTACAATCGCGACCTCGCCATTTCCATCGACCGCTACGCACTTCCCGAGATGGAGGAGCGCAACTTCTTCTTGATGCCCGCCTATCTCGTGAATCTCAGCACCCGCGACCATATCCTCGCCGACTGTATGTCCGCCGTCGCCACCGACCACATCACCCTCCCCGTGGGCAACCTCACTCTCCTCGACCACGCTATTTTCAGCGGTAAAATCCTCTACTTCCTCGACCAAACCCTTCCCGATGTTCCCGACCATATCAAGCTCCGCTACACACCCGAGCAATTCGATTGGATGAAGGAAAATGTGGAGAACGTCTGGGGTGCCTTTATCCAGAAACAACTGCTCTTCAGCACCGACAAATACGAGTTGCGCAACCTCATCGGCGACGGCCCCAAGACCAACGCCTTCGGTGACGGCTCCGCCCCGCGCACCTGCGACTATATCGGCTGGCAGATTGTAAAGCATTATATGGACAATAGCGGCGTATCCCTGGCCGACCTCTTCGCCGACACCGACAGCCGCAAGATCCTCAACAAGTCGCAATGGCGACCTGGAAAATGAACCCACTTAAACTCTCAGTCCCTTGAAACAAAAGACCCTTTTCATCGTCAATCCCGTCTCCGGCACCGGCAGACAGAAGAATATTGAAACCGTCATCCGGGAGAACCTCAACCAGGACCTCTTCGACTATTCGGTGCGCTACACCGAGCATATCCATCACGGCTCCGAGTTGGCCCGCGAAGCCGCCAATCAAGGCTTCGACTGCGTCGTTGCTGTAGGTGGCGACGGTAGCGTCAATGATGTGGCACAAGGACTCAAGGACAGCGGTGTCCACATGGGCATCATCCCCTGCGGCAGCGGCAACGGACTGGCGCGCACCCTCAAGATTCCCCTGCGTCCCGCACTCGCTGTTCAGAATCTCAACAAACTCCACTCCCAAACCATCGACTCCATCGTCATCAACGACAAATACCTCTCGGTGAATGCCTCGGGTGTGGGCTTCGACGCCTATATCGCCCGTCTCCTCAAAGCCGTCAAGAAACGTGGTTTCAAAGCCTACTCCAGCCTCTTCTTCCGCGAATATGCCAGCTATCAGAACTGCAACTACCATCTCACTGTCGATGGACGCTCCCTCAAACGCAAAGCCTGGTTTATCGCCATCGCCAACGGCCGCCAGTATGGTTACAACCTCTCTGTTGCGCCTAAAGCGCAGCTTGCCGACGGACTTCTCGACATCACCATCATCGACAAGGTTCCTATCGATCACCTCCCCATCACCGCACCACTGGCCTTCATGAATCTCCTCGACCACTCGCAGCATGTGGAGATGTTCCGCGCCAAAGAGGTTCATATCGAGGGCAACCTCGACAAATGGGTCAACATCGACGGTGAAGGCGAGAACCTCGGCGACGACCTCCACTTTGTCGTCCACCCCAAATCGGTGAAACTTTACGCCAACAACAAATAACCCAAGTATTCAAGCAATCATGGATTTAGGCAACCTTGTTTTCTCTACCAATCCCGATGCCATGAGGTCTGAGGAGCCCGAGGCCATTGAAACCCTCGCTCCCGACCGTCAGAAACTGCGCGTCAACATCGAGCGCCACCATCGCGGCGGAAAGACCGTGACCCTCGTAAAGGGTTTCGTCGGCTCCGACGACGACCTCAACGCCCTCGCGAAACAACTAAAGACCAAATGCGGTGTCGGCGGCTCCGCCAAAGAGGGCGAGATTGTTATTCAAGGCGAGATGAAAGAAAAAATAGTCAGCCTCCTGCTGACTATGGGATACAAAAACACCAAGTAGTTTCTTATTTCGCGCGTCCCCCCTTATAGAAATGCTTCTGCCAATAGGTGTCGTTGAGATTGCTGACGCTCACTCCATTGGAGGTAGAGGAATGGGCGAACAGATTGTCCTTGAGATAGACACCCACGTGCGACACCTTACCCTTACTGTTGGTAAAGAATAAAATATCGCCCTCTCGGAGTTGCGAGCGACCAATGAGGTCAACATCACGCAACATATCGTTGGAAGTGCGATGGAGATTGATACCATAGACCTTTCTGTAGACGACTCCCACAAAGGCAGAACAGTCGATACCATTGCGGTCGCTACCGCCGTATTTGTAAGGTACACCGAGCCATTCATTGACGGTCTCGTATAGTGCGGCATTATCGTCAGGACTATAGGCGAGACCGAGAGCATTGGTTTTCCCCGACTCCTTCTCCTTAGGAGTAGCAACCCGACGGGCGATGACGGGAGTCTCTCGCACCACCTCGTCGACATAGAGCTGTCCGATGACGAAATCCTCATCCTCCAAATCACGCGACATAAACTTCTGCAGCGACTGACAGCCGCTGAGCAGCACTGTGGCACAAAATAGTATGAGCAAACGCCTGTTCATAATCTCTACAACCAATAACCTACAATCTCTTATAAATAACCTCGTTATCCTTCTTCATGAAATAGTTTTCGCGTCCAAAATGCTCCTTGGCATCGAGGTCGCTGATAGTCTGCTTTTCTACACTCTCCTGCTGGATAGCCTTTTCAAGCTTACGGATACTGTCCTCACCGGCATTCACCTCGCGTTGCAAGCGCATAGTGACCAACAGGTTGTTGGCATCGAGAAACAATATCACCACCAAAAACACTGCGGTAGCCACCCAGTATTTCAGTCCTTTTATCTTGAGTATCTTCTTAAAGTCCACGTTGTCAATAACCAATAATCAATATTCAACTCCTAACTCTAAGTCTCTGTCCTGTACGTATCGAGTCCTTCTTGAGGCCATTCATTTTCTTCAGTTGAGCGACAGAGATACCATACTTCCGAGCCACCGACGAGAGGGTCTCACCTTTCTTGACGGTATGATAGATAGTACTGCCGGACTTCGCACGCGATTTGCCTCTCTCCCTGCCGACCTTTCTGTCGGGCTCGATATTGACAGGACGCCGCGAGAGGCTGTCGCGAGAGGCTGTGTAGATAGTGTCCTGATGGGAAAGGAATGCTGCCACCTTGCCCGTAGGAAGCGTGATATGATACTTGCCCGTAGAACCCGGGATAAAGTCGGTACGGTATTGGGGGTTGAGGGTATGCAACTCTTCAAGACCAACCCCCGTGAACTCCTGCACATAACCCATCAGCACATCGCTTGCCAGGACCACCGTGTCCGAACGCATCGGAGCCTCGAGTTTTGTAGGGCGGATGCCGTGCAGGGAATAATAGTTCATCACATAGTTCACCGCAATGAAGGCAGGGATATAGCCGCGCGTCTCACGCGGGAGGTAGGGATAGAGCTCCCAGAAGTTACGCTTGCCCCCCGATCGGGCGATGGCCTTATGGATGGTTCCCGGGCCGCAGTTGTAAGCCGCAATAGCCAACGTCCAATCATCGAAGGTACGATAAAGATTACGCAAGAAACGTGCAGCGGCAAGGCTTGACTTGTAAGGGTCGCGGCGGTCGTCGACAATGGAATTCACCTCCAGCCCGTAATCGGCACCCGTACTGTACATAAACTGCCAAAGTCCGGCAGCACCCACACGCGAGGTAGCCATAGGATTCAAGGCCGACTCCACAATGGGCAGGTACTTCAACTCTTCCGGCACATCATAGTGGTTCAGACTTTCCAAGAACAAAGGTCGGTAATACTCGCAGAGCATCAGCATCACATCCAAGCGACGCGACATATACCTCAGATAGAACTTGATATGTGTGCGCACCTCGCTGTTGTAGCTCATAGGAATCACCGTGTGCAAAGCCCAAAGGCGAGCCATCAGTACCGAATCGGGGATATTGTCGAAATCCTCCATCGACACCTCGTTATGGTTGGTGTGTCGATGGCTCTTCAGCCGACGCATGTAGTAGCTATTGATAAGGCTGTCGTAAGAGTCGGTGTAGCGCTTGGTCATAAGCTCCACCTCCGACGGAGTGTAGTCGATCGAGTCGCCCGACTGAGCCCGTGCGGGCAACGCAGCGGCAAGCATCACCAGAGGAGTGAGAATAAGGCAGATTCTTAGTTTCATACAAGCCTTAACGCAAAAAACATATTTATAGTATACACAAGTAAAAAATATTTTCCCCCCACCCCCTTTTGCGCCTCACCTCTGTGGGGGAGGATTTTTCAAAAAAAATTTTTCCCCACATATACCAATATCATATTTTTTACGTTATCGTGTCAAAAGCAAGGACACAATGTGTTGTGTCCGCATCAAAAAAAGAAGAGATGAAGTTATCACAGTTTAGGTTCAACCTGCCAAAAGATTTGATTGCCGAAAAGCCTCCGCGCAACCGTGACGAAGCCCGAATGCTGGTACTGCACCGCGATAGCGGGCAAGTGGAGCACCGTATTTTCAAAGATTTCATTGAATATGTCGACGAAGGCGACGTTGTGGTGGCCAACAATACGCGCGTCTTTCCCGCCCTCCTCGATGGTGAGAAAGAGAAAACCGGAGCCCGTATACAGGTCTTCCTCCTCCGCGAGCTCAACGAGGAGATGCGCCTTTGGGATGTCATCGTTGACCCCGCCCGCAAGATCCGCATCGGCAACAAACTCTATTTTGGTACCAACGACGCCCTTGTGGCCGAAGTGGTAGACAACACCACCTCACGCGGCCGCACCATACGCTTCCTCTTCGACGGCCCCCACACCGAGTTCATGTCCATCGTCAAAGGCATGGGGCGTACGCCGCTGCCCGAAGAGCTCCGCAAACTGCGCGACATCGAGAAGAGCGACGCAGAGAACTACCAGACTCTCTACGCAAAAGTTGAAGGCGGCATTGCCGCACCCATCGCCGGACTCCACTTCAGCCGCGAGTTGCTCAAACGCATGGAGATAAAAGATGTAAAATGGACCGAATTGACCCTTCACACAGGCATGGGCGAATTCAAGGACATCGAAGTAGAAGACCTCTCCAAGCACCGCATGGACGCCGAAGAGATGCACCTCGACGACGAGACATGCCAGCTAATAGAAGATGCCAAAGAGAAAGGCCATAAAATCTGCTGCGTGGGTACCACCACTATGCGCGCCCTCGAGAGCGCAGTCACCATCCCCGGCAAGATACGACCCTACGATGGATGGACCAACAAATTCATCTTCCCGCCCTACGACTTCACCATTGCCGACATGATGGTCACCAACTTCCACCACCCCATGAGCAGCCAGTTCATCATGGCCAGCGCCTTCGCCGGCCCGGAACTCCTCATGCAGACCTACCAAACCGCCATCAAGGAGAAATACCGTTTCTCCACCTATGGCGACGCGATGCTGATAGTATGACTCCGTTAGCAGAGATATTACGGCCGAAAAATCTCGATGAATATATCGGACAACAGCACTTGATAGGATCAGGTGCTGTTCTTCGCACATTGATAGAGAGCGGCAATATTCCTTCGATGATTTTCTGGGGACCTCCGGGCATCGGCAAGACCACCCTCGCGATGATTATCTCCAACACACTCCATCGCCCCTTCCACACGCTGAGTGCCATCAGCAGCGGCGTAAAAGAGGTGCGCGAGGTCATCAATGCCGCCCAGGAGGAAGAAGGAGCCATCCTCTTCATCGACGAAATCCACCGCTTCAACAAAGCCCAGCAGGACTCCCTGCTCGGTGCCGTAGAGCGTGGTACCATCACCCTTATCGGCGCTACCACCGAGAACCCCTCCTTCGAGGTCATCTCCGCCCTGCTCTCCCGCTGCCAGGTCTACGTCCTCAAAGAGTTCGACGAGAATGATATGCGCCAGCTTATCGCCTCTGTCGTGAAATATTATGCCACGCAGAACATCACCGTCGAGGTGAAAGAAGACGAAGCCCTTATGCGCATCAGTGGCGGCGATGCCAGGAAATTGCTGAACGCCATTGAGCTAGTAGTAAACAATGGAGTGAAAGGGAGTGAAAAAGAAGTGAAAAGGAGTGAAAGGACAAATGCAGATGATAGTGGTAACGTCCTGTCACTCCCTGTCACTCCCTGTCATTCCTTGTCACTCCCAATAATTATTGACAACGTCTCCGTCACTACCGTCATCCAGCAGAACCTCGCCTTCTACGACAAACAGGGCGAGATGCACTATGACATCATCTCGGCCTTCATCAAGAGTATGCGCGGCAGCGACCCCAACGGCGCTGTCTACTGGCTGGCACGTATGATTGCTGGCGGCGAAGACCCGCTCTTCATTGCCCGACGCATGCTCATCTTTGCCTCCGAAGACATCGGCAACGCCAACCCCAACGCCCTGCTGCTGGCCAACGCCACTTTCGACGCTGTCAACAAGATAGGCTATCCCGAGTGCCGCATCAACCTCTCGCAGTGCGCCTGCTACTTGGCCTGCTCCGCCAAGAGCAACGCCACCTATATGGCGCTCAACAACGCCGAGATGGCCATCCGTCGCACGGGTGACCTGCCGGTGCCGCTGCACATCCGCAACGCCCCCACCAAGTTGATGAAAAACCTCGGTTATGGCGACGGCTACAAATACGCCCACAACTACTCAGACAATCAATCCAGCAATCTCCTCGGCGGCTTCGCCGAGCAGGAATACCTGCCGCAAGGCTTGGAAGGCTCTAAATTCTACGACCCCGGCAACACCCCCCGCGAAAACGACACCCGCACCTCCCTCCGCACCCGCTGGGGCCAGAAATATGGGTATTAAAATAAATCGGCAATCCAAACTCTGCCATGCAACAGCTGGAAATCGAGGGCGTCCCTGTTAGAGTACGCTAAATAATACCGGCCTCCGTGTCTCTACGCGAGGGCGTCGGCAACGAGAAAGATGGAACCG
>JAEEGK010001615.1_pt1 | contig 56574 bp, 40 predicted proteins | sample 8958771 | NCBI WGS metagenome assembly JAEEGK01 (sample SAMN16246547, study PRJNA631951) | gut metagenome | biome: gut microbiome; feature: rumen; material: SC-attached | host: Bos | place: Iran: Karaj | collected 2018-10 | reverse complement strand
GCGAGCGGCGAACAAGCAAATCACCAAGTTTTGGTGGAACACCGACGCAGCCGTTCGCCGCTTTCTACTTTGTTGACGTTCTGTCCACCGGCACCGCCGCTGCGGAAAGTGTCCCAGCTGAGTTTGGACATGTCGACAACTACTTCGATGGTGTCGTCGACCAGGGGGGTGACACTGACCGAAGCAAAAGAGGTCATGCGTTTGCCTTGGGCGTTGAAGGGGCTGACACGTACCAGACGGTGGACACCGGTCTCGCTTTTAAGATAGCCAAAAGCATATTCTCCTTCGATTTGTAGGGTGGCACTCTTTATTCCTGCGCCTTCACCGTCGAGGATGTTGGAGATGGCCACACGGTAGTTATGTGTTTCGGCATAGCGGATGTACATTCGCATGAGCATTTCGGCCCAGTCTTGGGCTTCTACACCGCCTGCGCCGGCGTTGATGGATAGTACAGCATCAAAGTGGTCGCTTTCTCCTTGGAGCATGTTTTTGAGTTCGAGGGCTTCGACCAGCGGCTGAGTGATGGCTATTTGGTCGAGGACTTCTTGTTCGGTGGCATCGCCGCTCTCAAAGAACTCACCCATAACGGTAAGGTCGCCACAGCTGTTTTCAACTTCTTTATATGCGGTTACCCAAGCCTTTTTCGACTGGATGGTTTTCATGATACGTTGAGCCTGCTTGGGGTCGTCCCAGAAATCGGGGGCTTCGGTTTTCTTTTCCTCTTCGGCCACTTGGGCGGTGAGGGAATCTATGTTGAGGAAGCGGCGCAGAGCCTCTGTGCGGGACTGAAGGTCTTTTATGGTTTCGGTGGTGGTCATGCTGGAAATTGAAAATTGAAAGTTGGAAATTGAATTTTAGAATAATGGGTAGATTTCGGGACAGCCCGGGGTGAAGTATGCTGCAGCGAAGGCTAAAAGGATGAGCAAGAGTTTTGTGAGAGTAAAAGTATTGTGGTCGTGGTCGAACAGAATGTTTACAGAGACGTGGAGCAAAATGCCAACAACGACACCCATGATAAGGCTTTGGAGCGTTTCGTTTGGGGGTAGGAGGAAGAGATTGCATAAAGAGCCGAGAGGGGTCATGACGGCAAAGAGTGCAAGGAGACAGAAGGAACGCCAGAAACTGTAACGATTGCTTATGAATAGGCTAACGAGAACAAGGGTAATGGGGATGTTGTGAAGGACAATGCCATAAAGAAGGCCTTGGTGTATGTCGCCGTCGATGTCTACGAGCGGCATGCCTTCGAGGAAGGCATGGATGCAAAGTCCGATGATAAGACCTGTGACGGGATGGACAGCACCTGTGTGGCAATGTCCGGGGTGGGGATGATGGGCGTGGTGATGTTCAGTGGCTTCGCGTTCTTCTTCACAGCAAGGACAATGGTTATGGCCGTGTTCAGCGCCACGTGTGAGTTGCTCGAGGAGTAGTTGGATTAAGAATCCCACCATGACAGAGGCGGCAATCTTGAAGTGGATTCCAGGGGTGACAAATTGATAAGGGGCTTCGCCGAGGAATATGTGGGGTACAAGGTTGATGAAGCAGGATGCAAACAGAAACGCTCCTCCGAAAATAGTGATATAAGAGGTGAATTTTGATCCGACACGTTTTCCGCCCGGGACAAGGACTACCCACCCGATGATGCCGGCAATGATGAGTATGTAGGCTAATATTATTGTTGTTGACATAGGCACATGAAAAAAGGGTAAGCTGTTTATATCGCACCGCTACAACCAAACACCCTTGCTGTATTCCTACCCTGGGGGATTCAATGGGAGCTGGTCGTATAAGACTTACCCATTTGCAAAAGTACTACTTTTTTTGAGATTAGCAAGAAAACATTTGTATTTTTGTCAATATTTTTTTTGAACGGCAAAATGTATCTTAGTGGATATTTCTGTTGTTTAAGGCTTTGTGGAACTTTTGAGCATTGGATGAATGTTCGGCTGACGTGGTTGCAAAATTGTGTTTACCACTGAAATCTTCCTTTGCACAGAAGAAAAGATAGTCGGTTTTTTTATTTTTGAGCACAGCATCGATAGAGGAAACAGAAGGTATACAAATGGGGCCAGGGGGTAATCCGGGGTATAGATAGGTGTTGTATGGACTGTCGTATTGGAGCATGTTGGTGCGGATGCGTCGTATGGAGAAATCACCAATAGCATATTTCACAGTGGGGTCGGCTTGGAGAGGCATACCTATGCGGAGACGGTTGAGGTAGACGGATGCAATATCAGCTTTTTCCTCATTTTCATTGGTTTCTTCTTCGACGATAGAGGCAATTGTAAGGACTTGTTGGCGAGTAAGTTCAAGGCCTTCAAGTTGTAGTTGACGTTTTTCCCAGAAATAATCAGATTCGCGTTTCATGCGTTCAAGTAAGGCGGTTGGGGAGATAGTCCAATATATTTCATAGGTGTTTTGCAAGAAGAGTCCAATGATGGTTTGTGGGGTCTCTCCATATTTTTTGCAGGTCTGTTCAGACTGAAGAAGTGAAAGCATGTCGTCGGGGTCGAATGTGAGACGGGAACCAAGATATTGGCAGAGTTGTTGTGGTGTGCGGTGTTTGTTAATAGTGAGGCGTATGGGATCTTGATTGCCTGAGTATAGTTTTTGGATTATGGTGATGATATGGGTGTGTGGCTGGAGCAAGTAGCTTCCCGGTTTTACATGTTTTTGTAGGCCTCTTACACGTGCTATGGCATGGAATGTAGGATGGTTGGGTATACAGTTATGGCAGTCTAATGAGTCAACAAGAGCATTGTAGTCCGTACCTACCGGGATGTTGATTCGGACAGGCTCGGGGATATTAAGGGTTTGCTCTCGGACGAGGATGAAGCCGCCCACAATGAGCAACAATAGCGTAACGGCTATGATAATAGGTAAAAAGTGCTTTTTTTTCATGATGTTGAATTTTCGAGGATGAGTTGGTATCGGTGGGTATCAATAAAACGGTTGGATCGGATTACCCAGTCGCGCATGGTGGCACAATGTATATAGCCTGCGTGTTGGAAGATGTGTAGACTGGGAGTATTGGTTGCAGCGATATCGGCGTAGATTTGATGGAGCGATGTGTTTTCGTGGCAGAATTGTGTGAGTGTCTGAATCATTTCAGTCCCGTAGCCTTGATGTCGATATTCGTTAGAGACGACAATGCCTACTGCTGCGCGGCGGTTGACGGGGTCGTAGTTATATAGTTCCACGCAGCCCACAGGGTTGTCGTTCGAGTCAAAGGCGTAGAGTGTTAGTTTGCCTGATGAGAGAGAATCTCCTTGTTGTGCTTTGAGAATCATATTGTGTATCTCGGATTTTCTTTATTTAGTTCTATGTTGAAAAGCCTTTTCAGCTTATTTTCCCCCATTGCTCTGCTAATGGGCTGAGGGAGAGGTGCCGCTTAAGCGTTAGGTTTTGGGGTTGAAGCAGATCGGGGTCGGACAGTAGTATGTCGCGGATTTCATCCCGGGTGGCACGAACAAGGGGTTCGTCATTTGCGATGTCGGCCACTTTGAGGTTGAGCATACCGCTTTGTTGCAGCCCTTGGAGGTCTCCCGGTCCACGAAGCCGAAGGTCGGCTTCTGCTATGGCAAAACCGTCGGTGGTGCTACACATTGTTTGAATGCGTTGTTGGCTGTTGCGGCTTAGGTCGTCTTTAGTCATAAGGATACAATAGGACTGGCTGGCTCCGCGACCCACACGTCCGCGTAATTGATGGAGTTGACTGAGTCCGAACCGTTCAGCATTCTCAATCACCATTACAGTGGCGTTAGGTACATCTACTCCCACCTCAATGACTGTGGTAGATACCATAATGTTGGTCTCGCCACGTTTGAATCGGTCCATCTCATAGGCTTTGGCATCTGCAGGCATCTGTCCATGCACAATGCTTAGTTGGTACTGTGGTTGGGGGAAACTGCGCGACAGGCTCTCATAACCGTCCATAATGTCCTTCAAATCCAGATTCTCACTTTCATTGATAAGGGGATATACCACATACACCTGACGTCCCAATGCAATCTGTTGCCGCATGAAATTGAATAATAGGGCTCGTTTGGCATCGGTGCCATGTGTGGTTATGACAGGATGACGTCCTGGAGGCAGTTCGTCTATAACGGAGCAATCTAAATCGGCATACAGGGTCATGGCAAGTGTGCGCGGAATAGGGGTTGCTGTCATTACTAAGACATGGGGTGCAATGTTGCTTTTGCGCCACAATTTTGCACGTTGTTCAACCCCGAACCTGTGTTGTTCATCAATTACGACATAGCCCAGTTGTGCAAAAATAACATCATCCTCGATAAGGGCATGGGTGCCGATTAGTATATCGATGTCTCCGTTTGCGAGACGTCTCTTTATGTCTTTCTTCTGGCTGGATTTGAGTGACCCGATAAGTAGCTCGACATGGATGTTTAGCCCATTAAGCATTTTCAGAAAACTGGCGTGATGTTGTGTCGCCAGTATCTCGGTTGGAGCCATGAGGCATGCTTGGCATCCGTTGTCAAGGGCTATGAGCATGGTTAAAAGTGCCACCAACGTCTTTCCGCTGCCCACATCACCTTGCAGGAGACGGTTCATCTGCCTCCCACTGCGCATGTCAGCCCGGATTTCCTTTATGACACGTTTCTGAGCCCCCGTTAAGGAGAATGGCAGGTTGTTGTTATAAAAGTCGTTGAAATGGTCTCCAACAACCGTAAACACCCGTCCTACGGAGTGGTTTCGGCGGCTTGTGCGTGTATATTGGTAGTCGAGCTGGTGAAAGAACAACTCTTCAAATTTCTCACGGAAGAGGGCTTGTTGCCATTCTTGGATAGTGGATGGATAGTGCATGTTGCGCAAGGCAGTAGTACGGTCCATGAGGTGATATTTGGCAATGATATGCGGAGGGAGTGTTTCGGGCAGAGATGGGGGCAGTTGATTGATGAGGGTTTCAGTGAACCGTGCAATAACTCGAGAGTTGATTCCTTTGGCTTTGGCTTTTTCGGTGGTACGATAGACAGGTAAAAGAGTGTGAACGGGGTGGTTGTCGCCCGGGATTGCCGGTTCAATATCGGGGTGGGCTATCTGCCAATTGCCGCCATATTGGGAGGGCTTTCCCATTACAATATAAGGAGTATTGCTCCGCAGGCTCTCGCGAATCCATTTTAGCCCTTGGAACCATACCAAGGTGATGTTGCCTGTGCCATCGGAGAAAGTGGCTTGAAGCCGATTCGAACGGCCAGAGGTAACGGTATGCAAATCGCTGATTTGTCCACGAAATACAGGATAGGGCTCCTCTGGATTGAAGTTGGCAATGGTAGTGCTATGCGTGCGGTCTATCATGCGGAAAGGAAAATATACCAAAAGGTCGCCAAAGGTATGGATGTCCAGCTCTTTGGCGAGGATGTCGGCACGTTGGGGGCCAACGCCTTTCAAGTATATGATTTCTTTTTCGATGATGAATATATTTTATAATTTATTGTCGGATAAAAAATAGAGCGTATCGGGTTCCATGCGTCTTATTGGCTTTTTTGTTGGTGTGCCAATTGTTCTCTGACAAGAGTGCTGCTGATGTCGCGATGTTGATCGTCAGCCAGCAGCAGTACAGTCTCTATGTCGGGGGAAAGCGTTTTATTCACGGCAGCAATCGTTTGCTCATATTCAAGGTCTTTTGCATCCCGGATGCCCCTTAGGATGAATTGCGCACCAACCCTTTTGCACAAATCCACTGTCATGTCGCTGTATCCCATTGTCTCAATGCGGTTGTCGTTTGGAAAATGCCTTTTGATAATATCCATTCTCTCCTGCATGGAGAACATGTATTGCTTGTCCGTATTCATTCCCACGGCAATGATGATTCTGTCAAAAAGAGCCATTGCTCTCCGCACTATGGCTTCGTGGCCAGCGGTAAAAGGGTCAAATGAACCCGGGAATAAGGCGATTTTCTGTGTCATGGTGTTGTGTCTATCGTCTGTGTGAGTGGGATGTTCTTTTGTGCAAAGGCCTGTCGTCGTAACCAAACTGCCATAGCAGACGTAACGTAATTGATGAGTTATAGCAATTGTTCTTCCAAATGCTCTCGTTCATCAAGAAGTGCCAGTCTTTTTTTATGGGAATGATTGAATACTGATACCGTGCACTGAATTGTAGACCTTTCCATATATTGAAACGTGCCTCAACAGCAGCTGCAAAATCATTTTTAAGGAACAGCATGTCGCTGGTGTCGGGAATGAAATATGAAGGGGTATATCTGATGTATCCGTGAGGCTGTTTCACCAGTCGGCTATATACCAATCCTGCTCCCAATCGGAGTCCGCCGTAAGGGTCTCTGAAGAAGACAGTAAGGGGAATATCAATGTAATGGAGATCCAGACTTATGTTGTAGTAGTTCTCTGCGCTGGCACTGTTGTTAAAAATCCCTCGGCACGAATAGTCTGTTTCAAGGCTCACAGCCCATGAGTCGTTATCGTCCAGTTTCACCCATGCACCTACTCCGCCGTGCAGTCCCCAATGGCTAAAGCCTTTCAACTCGTCACCCTCCACCTGAGAAGTGACAGTACCTGCCGTGAAGTATGCATTGATACGTTGGGCTTGGATATGCACGACGAGAAACAGGAATGCAGTTATCAACACCAATTTTTTCATCTCTTTCAAATGTTGCGCAGGTTGTTCATTATTATCTGAATGTCGGTTGTAAGTTTATAGTTGCGCATGTAGCGCAGGTGCAGTCTCTCTTTCAACTCCGGACGGATGGCTTTGGTTCGGTGCCTCAGATTATCCTCTGGCCCGAATACGCCTTTACGGGTCACACCGCCATCAGTTCCGACCCATGTCTTCCGGCCTGTCAACACTTGCCAACAGTGAGGCAAATACTGTGACCGTCTTTTCTGGAACCAGATAAGCACTGGTGACAGCACCATAAGCAGCAGCGAGCATAATACATCAAAAATCCGTTTGTTGCGGCGGTTAAGAGGAGTGGCAATGGTGCGCAATTCCTCCACATAAAGGTCTTCTGCACTTGTTATGCTGTTACTCCCGATAATGAAGTCGCTGTCGGTGGGGACAATCTTGAATTCAGTCTGTGTGTGTCGGGTAGGCATTTGCGCCTGGTTCGAAATAAGGTCAATGATATCGCTTGTCGACAGGTCTTTGCTGCAGAAAATCACCTCGTCGGCTTTGTAGTAGTTCACCGTATCGGATAACTTTCGGCAATCTAACCCCTCATGCGGTAGCATTATCGTCCGTGCATTACCCAACGATTCATACAGCTGGCGCACACGCTGGCTTTCGCTGTCACCGCCAACAATGATGCATGTTTGCTGACGCATCGGTCTGAGGTCGAATCCCGGCACGCGAATCCAACTGAGCAGGACACGAAGACTTATAGACGACAATAGTGTCCATGCGCATCCCATCAATAACAACGCACGCGAGTAGCGTCGGCTTTCGTCAAGGAGCGAATAGAAAAGCAACAACACCAGACAGCCGACAGCCATACCTTTGACCACACGCCACAGCTTAACAGGTCTTTCGTAACCACCGTATAGCCAACTGCCAAACATAAGCAGCAGGATGTAGCATGGAATGATGAACCATGTGTATTCCGGCGGGTAATAATTGACATTCGCAGCCCAATAGGTCGACCATAGGTATTTGATGCCGACAAAGCCGGCGTAAGCCACCACAAAGTCGGCCAGTGGGAGCGCAATGGCTTGTACCACTCTCCGCAACCAAGCCATGCTTGCCCGCAGCCAGATGGCTAAATGCAGCAGGATGTTGAACAACCGCGCATGTCTTCCTGTAAAGTAGTGTTTCACAAAGATAGACATGGCATTGTAGAACGTATACACATAGTTCATACTGCTGTGCTTGGTGCTTTCGCCTTTGTAGTGTATGATACGTGCCGAAGGCATGTAATAGTTCTCAAATCCCGCCAACTTGATTCGCCACGAAAAATCAATATCTTCGCCATACATAAAATAGGACTCATCCAGCAGCCCCACCTTCTCCAAAGCCTTGCGGCTTATCATCAGGTATGCTCCGGGAAGAATGTCGATGGCGTTGGTCTCGTCATCGGGCAGATGCCCCATATAGTAGGCGGCAAAACGGCGCGAATGAGGGAAGAGTCTTATCAATCCGCTCATTTTGTAAAATGCGGCCGCAGCAGTGGGAAATCCCCGCTTGCTTTCTTTCAGGTATTTCCCTTCTCCATTAATCATTTTCACCGTGAGGCCTCCGCAGTCAGGGTGCTCCAAGAAGAAATCCACACAACTCACAAATGTGTCCCGTTCCACAATGGTGTCGGGATTCAGCAACAAAGCCCAGTCGCCGGTGCATAGTCGCAGAGCCTGATTGTTGGCAGACGCAAAGCCCGTATTGTCGCTGTTGGCTATCAAGTGCACTTGACCATACCGTTCGCTCACCATCTGGGCAGAACCGTCAACCGATGCATTGTCAACCACATACACCTCTAACTCAAGATCCTCGCCATTCTCAAGGTGTACATCGGAGTGGAAAACCGACTCCAAACATTGATCAAGGAAATACTTGACGTTATAGCTGACTATGATTACACTCAGTCTCACTCTGCCTTCTTTTTGCGGCCGCGCGGCTTTTTAGGTGAACTGTTGAGGATGATTTCCTGAGCTTCTTCAATGCTAATGGTCACAGGGTCAATTTCCTTCGGAATCTTGTAATTCTTGTTCTTGTGAGTCAGGTATGGACCGTAACGACCGATATTGGAGAAAACCATATCCCCGTCAAACAAACCTAACTCGCGGGGAAATTGAGATTGAATGCGTATCTTGTCGTCCTCAATCTGGCGTTTGATTTTGATGATTTCAATGCAACGTTCAATAGTGATTTCATACGGATCGTCGTTTTTGGAGAGGGAATAGAACTGACCTTTGTGCCTCACGTAGGGACCGTACTTGCCGATGCTCACTATCACGTCCTCATTCTCAAACTGACCCACCGTGCGGGGCAGTTGGAAGAGCGCCAGAGCCTCTTCGAGTGTGATGGTTTCGATGCTCTGTCCTTTTTTCATGCTGGCAAACTTGGGCTTCTCTTCGCTCGAAGTGTCGCCCAACTGTACCAAAGTCCCGTAGCGCCCAATCTTGGCATACAGGTTTTTACCCGTCTTGGGGTCAACGCCCACCAGTCTTTCTCCACTTGTGCGCTGGCTGTTCTGTTGTGTCTGTTTAATATTCTTGTGGAATGGGACGTAAAACTTGTCAATCACCTTGCGCCACTCTTTCTTGCCGGCAGCAATGTCGTCGAAATCGCGTTCCACTGTCGCCGTGAAATTGTAGTCCATGATATTGGCGAAATGCTCTATCAGGAATTTGTTTACCACAGATCCGATATCGGTGGGGAACAGCTTCCCTTTCTCCGACCCCATCTTCTCTGTCCGCTGTTCGGTTTCCACCTTTCCGTCCTTAAGCACCATGACAGTGCACTCCACGGGTTGGGCTTCGCGGTCTTCTTTTATCACATATTCGCGCTTTAATATGGTGCTGATTGTCGGGGCGTAGGTCGAGGGGCGACCAATGCCCAGCTCCTCCAATTTCTTCACCAGGCTGGCCTCGGTATAGCGTGGAGGATGCTGTGTGTGGTGCTCGGCAGCCTGTGCCACAACAAGGCTCAAAGGCATGCCTTCAACCAATTTGGGCAGTGTGTGGGTGCTCTCTGGCTCGTTGGTGTCCTCGTCGTCGGTCGATTCCATATACACCTTCAAGAAACCGTCGAAACGTACTTGCTCGCCCTGACAAACAAATTTGTCCTCCTTCGGGCCGTGGTTGTCGGTAATACTGATGTCCACCACCGTTTTTTCAATCTCGGCATCGGCCATCTGCGATGCGATGGTGCGCTTCCAGATGAGCTCGTACAGACGGCGCTGAGGTGTCTCGGCAGTGATTACGTGCATACTCATGTCCGTGGGTCGGATGGCCTCGTGGGCTTCCTGGGCTCCTTTGGTCTTGGTCTGGAAACGACGGGTCTTCACATAATTGTCGCCATACATATAGTTCACTTCCTCGCGGGTCATCTCCAAAGCCACCTCGCTCAGGTTCACACTGTCGGTACGCATATAGGTGATGAAACCGTTTTCATATAGTTGTTGGGCAATCTGCATGGTGCGTGCCACACTGAATCCCAATTTGCGGCTGGCTTCCTGTTGCAGCGTCGAGGTTGTAAACGGGGGGGCAGGGGTGCGTTTGGCCGGTTTGGTCTCGATGGTCTCCACCTTGAACGAGCATCCAATCAAGCTGTTCATAAACTCTCTTGCTTGGTCTTGCTGGTCAAATCGGCGACCCAGTTCGGCATGCACCTGCATGCGGCCGTTGGATGAAAGGAACTGCGATGTGACACGGAAAAAACTCTGGCTCACAAAATTCTTTATCTCCTCTTCTCGCTCCACAATCAGCCTCACTGCCACGCTCTGCACACGTCCGGCACTGAGGGCCGGTTTGATTTTCGACCACAGGATAGGGCTGATCTCATAGCCCACAATGCGGTCCAGTACGCGCCGTGCCTGCTGCGCATCCACCAGATTCATGTCAATCCCTCGGGGATTCTGTATGGCGTTGAGTATTGCATTTTTGGTTATCTCGTTAAAGACAATGCGCTTGGTTTTGGCAGGATCCAGTTTCAACGTCTCCTGCAAATGCCATGCTATGGCCTCTCCCTCGCGGTCTTCATCGGATGCCAGCCAGACCGTCTCCGCCTCCTTCACTGCTTTCTTCAAATCCGACACCAATTTATGCTTGTCTTCCGTTATCTGGTATTCGGGTTCATATTGGTTGTCGATATCTATGCTCATCTCTTTCTTCGAGAGATCCCGGATATGGCCGTTGCTCGACAATACGATATAGTCTGCGCCAAGAAACTCCTCAATCTTCTTCGATTTGGTCGGTGACTCTACAATTACTAAATTCTTCATGTATGATGTTTTCTTGTTTTTATATTCGTCAATAATCTAACTCTACGTTTATTCCGTTATTATATATTATTTATTGTTGCGGTGCAAAAGTTTTGCAAAGTAACACATTTTTTTTTACATACACAATTTTTTATTTTTATTGTGCATCCATGGCGGAACGTCAATGCCCCGTTGCGGCAATGAAAAGTGACCCCGGCAAAACTCCCCTTGGGGCATCTCACCATGTGATTCCCCGTTTCACCAACCAGGCCTGGGCTTCCTTGTCGCCCAGCCGTGCGGCTTTCTTGTAGGCCGACTGCTGCTTCCGTTCGCCTTTCTTCTGTTTGCCGTATAGCTCGGCCAGATACATGTAGGTCTCCGGGTCGCTGGTGCTGATATTGGTGGAGCGGATAAAACTCTGTATTGCCTTGTCGTATTTCCCCCAGTCGATGTAGGCTTTGCCGATGTATTTGTATGCAGCTGCATCGTTCGGCCGGATGTTCAACGCACGGCGATGGTAGGCTATGGCTCTTTCGAAGTGACCCTGCTCACAATATAAAGTCCCGATGCGGTTTATGGTGGGGGTATGGAGACTGTCGTATTCCAAAATCTGGTTGTAGCACTCCAAAGCCTTGGGTTGGTCTCCGCGCATACGGTAGGCATAGGCCAAGGCGGTGTAGAGACGGATATTCCGGGGATTGCGTCGCAACCCCTGTTTCAGCAGTTTGATGGCCATGTCTTGGCTGTTGCGCAGACAGTACAGGGTGCCAAGATTATAGTAGGCATTGGCCATGGTGCTGTCTAATTGGATGGCTTTCTTAAAGTGGCGCATGGCTTCGGTGTGGTTGCCTTTCCGGTATTGAATATATCCCATCACGTTCTCGCCCTGAGCCGATTTAGGGTCGGCTTTCAACGCCCGGTTGGCCCACGCTATGGCATTGATGTGGTGGTCGCGTTCGGTCTCCACATAGGCCATCATTGTCAACGCCAGCGCCGATGCCGTGTCAGTTTCGACGGCTCTGGCGGCACAGTGCGCCGCACTGTCTATCAAATTCATTTGTATCAGGCAATAGGCCTGGTGGGCCAAGGCGTCGGCGCTGTTGCTCTGGTTTAGCAACGCCACGGCCTCGGGATAATATTCTTTCTGCTCCATCAGCACCCCGAGCCATTGCTGGGTCATGCCGCTGGGGTCTCCTTCGGGTGTCTGCAGGGCACGCCGGTAGTACCGTTCGGCCAGTTCGGTCAACCCCATTTTCTCGGCGTTCCGGCCTTTGTCTTTCAAGCTTGATGCACTCAAGGTGTCGCTCTCCTTTTGGGCGGCAAGGGGGGCTATGCCTATCAGCACCGTTATGATAAAGATAATAGTCTTCTTCTGCATAATTGTTTTTTGCGGAATTTGATGGAAATAACGTTTCCTTGAGCCGTTTATTGTCCGTTGCCGTTTTTTTTGATTGCCATCATGTCTCTTTTTGCTGTCACGGCTCTTTCCAACCATTCAGATTTCTTTGTTTTATCGATGTCGAGTTGTCGGCTTGGTCGTCGGCAATCCGCATTTCCTGCTTGGAATCATGTTCCTTGTTGGCGGGCAAGAGGTTGCCGGGATTTGCTCGCGCTCAAGGTCCGTACCCTGTTCCTCACCTCACCCTTATTTCTACGTTCAGTTATCCTTTGCTGATGGGAGAACGATGGGAGAACGATGGGAGAACGAGCGAAGGAAGGTCGGTGTTGGAGCGTTGCTGCGGAGGGGGTGCCGGACATGGAACGGGAATGAAAAAGCCGCCCGAAATAGAGGCGGCATTACAGTTATTAATCCTAAAAACCAAAGAGATGGCGATATGACAAAAGTGTTGTTTCTTCTTTGATTTACGTTTGCAAAATTACAGCTTTTCTGCATGGTGGCAAGTAGTCATTGCAAGTGATTTTTGTCGGGCGGGGTAGCTAATAGTAGTGAAAAAGCCCCTTTCCACCAGTATTGGGAAAGGGACTTTGAGTATTGAAAACCAATTGTTTACTATACCATTTGCTCGATGTTCCAAACGAAAGCGCGGATACCTACTTCCTCGTTGCGTTTGTCGAGTTTGCGGACAGCGATGAGGAGGTCTTCTACTTTGTCGTCGTCGATAACGGTCAGGATGGCGTTGTTCATTTCAGGCCATGTGTGGGTACCGCGATGGGGGTCGCCGTTGACATTGCCGCGCCCTTGGACGTTTTCCCAGAAGGTGAATCCCCGTATGGAGAGTACGTCAAGCATATATTCGACACGTTCGTTGTTGGCTTGATTGTATACTATCAGGACTGATTTCATATTGCAGGGTTTTAAGGGTTTCGAAGGTTTGAAAGGTTAAAAGGCGGTTATTTAACTTTCAAACCTTCGGAACCTGTTATTCGTCTAAATTAATGTTCATGAATACAAATTTCTTTCGTATTTTCTCCTGGCGTTCGTGGTCGCCGCGACGGTTGATGGCACCGTAGAGCACGGGGACGACAAGCAGGGTGACAAAGGTGGAGACGGTGAGACCGCCGATGACGACGAGTCCCATGGTAGTCCACATCTCGGAGCCTTCACTGCGGGAGGTTGCCATGGGTATCATGCCGAGGATGGTGGTGAAGGCTGTCATGAGTACGGGCCGTAGACGGCTTTGTCCGCTCAGTGCGATGGCCTCGTAGAGGGGGATGTCGCGTTCGCGGAGGAGGTTGATGTAGTCGACCAGCACGATACCGTTCTTGACTACGATGCCGATGAGCAGCACCAGACCGAGCATACCAATCATATCGAGGTTCTGCCCTGTGATGAGGAGTATGAAGATGACACCTGTGAGAGCGAAGGGGATGGATGAGATGATGATGGCAGGCTTGCCGAAGCTTTCGAACTGCGACGCCATGACGATGTAGACGAGCATGATGATGAGGGCGGCAAGGAGACCCATGTCGCGCGAGGAGTCTTGCTGGTCTTTGTAGTTACCGGCGAGGGCTACATGGATGTCGGCGGGTACGCCCATCTGGTCGATCTCTTTCTGTACGTTCTGGGCCAGTTGCCGCAGCGAGGTCTTATAGGGCATGACGGTGAGGGTGAGGTACCGCTGGCGGTTTTTGCGCTCGATAGTGGGCGGGCACCAGTATTCCTCGATTTTGGCCAGCTCTTCGAGTTTGATGATTTTGCCCGTGGGGGTGGGGATGGAGAGTTGCTCGATGTCGGTGATGGAGGAGCGGTATTTCTCCTGCAGTCGTACAACGATGTTGTATTCCTCTCCGTCCTCTTTGAGGAATCCGGCAGCCATGCCGTTGACACGGTTGCGGACGTACATGGCGACGGTGGAGCCGTTGAGGCCGTGGAGGGCGAGTTTCTGCTTGTCGAAGGTGATTTTGAGCTCGGCACGGTCTTCGTCGCGGCTGACCTTGGTGTCGCGGGCGCCTGGCACATTGTCCATCACGCGTTGGCGCAACTGGTTAGTGAAGGCAGTGGTTTGGTCGAAGTCGTAGCCGTAGATTTCGACACTGAGGGTGTTGTTGCTTCCACCGCCCATGCCGCCACCTTGGTTCACCTGGTAGTTGACGAGTTCGGGATATTCGGCGAAGCACTGGCGCAGCTGTTCCTGCATCTCGAAGATGGTCTTTTTACGGTCGTACTTCTTGGTGCAGCGGATGGTCATGCTGATTTTGTTGTTGGTGGTGCTGTTGAAGAGGGCGGACATGCCGGCGTCGTCGTTGGATCCGGCCGAAGTGGAGACAACGATGACATCGTCGCCGAGGATGCGGTATATGTCGTCCTCCATGCGACGGGCGGTCTTAAGTGTTTCTTCGATGCGGGTGCCGCGTTGTAGCTCGGCGGTAACGCTCATGCGGCCGTTGTCCTGTTCTTTCATGAAGTCCATGCCAATGGTGCCCGTGATGATGGGGATGAGTGACACAATGAAGAGGGCAGCAAAGAAGAGTAGGGTGGTAAGTTTGTGCTTGAGGCACCAGCGGAGAAGATTGGCATAGGCAGCCTCGATTGCACTGAAGGCCTTGCCGATAGTATTTTCGTAAGTGATGCGTTTGTTAGCTTTTTTAGCTTCGGCTTCCTCGCGGGCTTCCTTGGTGAGGAAGAAGGGTTTCTCCTTGAGCATTTTGGAGGAGAGCATGGGGATAAGGGTGATGGCTGCCGTGGTGGAGACGCATACGACGATGGTGACAATCCAGCCGAGTTCTTTCATGAAGATGCCCATCATGCCGGGCAGCATGGTGAGGGGCACGAACACGGCCACAAGCACCAGCGTGGTGGCGATAACGGAGGTCCACACCTCGTTGGTGGCGCAGATGGCTGCCTCGCGTGGCGATTCACCGCGTTCGATGTGCTTGGTGATGTTCTCCAACACTACAATGGCGTCGTCCACTACCATACCGATGGCCACGGTGAGCGAGGCCAGTGAGATGATGTTCAGCGAGCTGTCGGCAAGGAGCAGGTAGATGAACGAGGTGACCAGCGAAATGGGGATGGTGAGGGCAATGATGATGGTGCTGCGCCAGTTGCCGAGGAAGACAAGCACGACGAGTACCACGAAGAGGAGGGCATAGAAGATACTCTCGGTAAGGCCGTTGATGGCGTTGACAATCTCTTCAGAGGCATCGCGGATAAGGGTGGTTTGAATGTCGGGAGGCAGAGTTTTCTGTATTTCCTGCATCTGGGCTTTGACGGCACGGGCGATGGCCACGGTGTTGGCACCGGTTTGTTTGGTGATGATAAGTCGTGCACCGTCCTGACGGTTGATTTTTTCGTCGAGGGAGAGGTCTTTGATGGTGTCGCGCACGGTGGCAAGGTCGCGTACAAAAACCTGTTTGCCTGTAGGAGTAAGGGCTACGGCGATGTCGGCGATTTCGGAGCTTTCGATATATTCACCTTTCACACGCATTTGGTACTGCTCCTTACCCATTTTGACGGTGCCGGAGGCAAGGTCGAGATTGTTGGAGCTTATGGCAGTACCCACCTGTTCGAGGCTGAGGCCGTAGGCGTCGAGTTGTTTGGGGTCGAGGTCGATGTAGACATAGCGTTCGGGGGCACCGCTGACGGTGATATTGCCGATACCGTCAACACGATTGAGTTCGTTGACCACGTTATCCTCAAGTATTCGGTCGAGGCCTGAGTAGCTCTCCTTAGCGGTGAAACCGTATACCATGATGGGCATGGCACTGGAGTTGAGTTTCAGAATCATGGGGCGGGAGACACCGTCGGGGAGGTTGTCGTAAAGCAGGTCGACAAAGGAACGAATGTCGTTGAGAGCCTCGTCGATGTCGGAGCCCCATTCAAACTCGAGGCTGACAACTGAGATGTTGTCTTTAGATGTGGAGGTGATGTTTTTGAGGCCGTCGACTGAGTTGAGAGAGTTCTCTACCAGTTTGGTGATGTTGGTCTCAATCTCGCTGGCGTTGGCACCAGCGTATGTGGTCATCACGGTAACATAGGGAGGATCCATCTCGGGCATCTGGTCGATAGGCAGACGGGAAAGGGAGAAAAGACCCAACACAATGACGGCCACGAATATCAAGCCTGTGGTAATGGGCTTGCTGATAGCTGTTTTATAAATTGCCATGTTATTTTACTATTTCAAGTTTAGAACCGTCGACGAGGCGTGCTTGGCCAGTGGTGACCAATTGGTCGCCTTCCTTCAGGTCGCCGGGGATGACAGGAATGATTTCAATACGGTCGTCGAAACGCTGACCTAAGGTCACTGCCACACGGTGAGCCGTGCCGTTTTGGTTGGTGAAGACATAACGGTCGTTGCTGCCAGTGAGTTTCAACACACTCTGGTATGGAACCACAATGGCGTCGATTTCACCCAAGGGGAGTGTGGTGCGGACAAACATGCCGGGACGTATCTTTTCACTTCCGTTGGGGATATTGAGTTTGGCTTGGAAGGTATGGCTTGAAGGATCGATGGTGGGATAGACAATCTCGATGGTGGCAGGGAAGGCTTTGCCGGGATAGATGTCGCTGTAGACATCCACTTTCATGCCTTGTTTGACGAGGGGATAGTAGGTCTCGGGAATATTGATGATGGCTTTGAGACGGCTAATCTGGGTGAGAGTGAGGATAGGGGCTCCGGTGTACATTTCACCGTCCTCGTAATTCTTGGCGCTGATTACACCGGGGAATTGAGCACGGACAAAGGTGTTCTCGTTTTGGAAACGCTCGGTCTCTACCAGTTGGTCGTATCCGGCTTTGGTTTGGTCATACACTTGTTCGCTGACACTACCGGACGCTTTAAGGGCGGTGACGCGATCCAGTTCGGTCTTGGTATTGGATAGATTGATGCGGGTGGTGTTCAGTTGGGTCTGATCCATGCGGACAAGCATGGAACCTTTTTGTACACGGCTGCCCACTTCGACGTAAATATGTTCAATGTGGCCGGTGATGCTGGGCGAAATATTCATTGTTTCGTAGCCTTCAAGGGTGGAGGAGAGCTCCAATTGCTTGGCTATTCGCTCGCTTTGCAGTGTTGTCACCTTGACTTTTTCTGCTTCTTTTTTTGTAGTGGTTGCTTGGCGGCTTTCGCTTTTGCCTCCGCATGCTGAAATCAGGGCGATGGCCATCAGCAGTGTGGTGTTTCTGACAATTCTGTTCATGTATGTTGTTGTTTTTTAATCGTGGATATTCGTTGGATTGGTGCTGTTACTTTTGTTCGGCAGAGGGACCCAGAAGGTTCTCGAGAGCTACTTGGGCCTGCACAATGCTCAACACGGCCTGGATGTAGTTGCTCTGGGCGGTGATTATGTCGGTGCTGGCGTTGGTGACCTCAAGGTTGCTGGCGTGGCCGTAGGTGTATTTCTCGCTCACGTTGCGGAACACCCGCTGGGTGACGTCAAGATTGTTGCGCTGTATGGTGTAGTTCTCTATGGCCGAGACCAGGTCGTAGCACAGTTGGTTGTATTGTACTTTCAGGCCGTCTTCGGCTTGTTGTTTGCTGTTGAGGGTTTCCTGCAAGCCGATTTTAGCATTCTTGATTTTGGCCATGCGGGTACCGCTCTGGAAGATGGGCAGGCTCACGCTGGCGCCGATCATGTTCGGAGGGGTCATATTGAATCCTGCATCTTTGCCGAAATAGGTTTTGTCGCTGTATTGATAGTAGGCGGACAGGGTAGGGGTGAAGTCCATCCATGCTAACGAGACTTGTTTGCGCGAGAGTCTCTCTGATTGTAGCAGCAGCTGGTAGTCGTAGTTGTCTTCGATCTTGAAGCCACCAAGGGTGAGTTGGGCGGCGTGGTTGATGTCGAGTACCTCCTCGAGGGGAGTGGTCAGCTTGAGCTGGGCATCGACGTCGGCACCCAACATTAACAGCATGGAGTTGTAGAGCACTTTAAGTGTACGCTCGTTGGCTCGGATGCTGTTGCGCATCGAAGCAACCTGAACATTGATTTTGTCGGCATTGATTTGCTCAGAGGCACCGGCTCTGACGCTGGCCTCGGTGGCGGCAAGCAGTTGGAGCATGTTCTGCAGGCTTGAGTCGAGCAGCTGTAGGGTTTGCTCCATAATCAGGATGGAGGTGTAGGTGGTCTTTACGTTGGTGCGGGTGGTGAACTCCGTCTTTTGGTTGGTGATGTTTGCCATGTCGAGGGCGATGTTGTTCACGATGGTTCCCACAATCTGGGCACCTGTCAGGGCAATCGAGGCGGTGATGCTGAAGGTTCCGCTGGGGTTCATGGGAATGCCGCCGGTGGTTGTTCCGCTTGAGGATCCGCTGCTGGGGAACGAGATGGGTAACGTGGTGCCACCGATGGTGATGGAGTCGGGCAACATTGAGGACATCGAGTTGCGACCACCGATGTTCATCTCATAACCGCACATGTTCTGGTAGTCAAAGCCGGCTTTGACCTGGGGCAGCATGGTCGAGAGCGTCTGCCATCGGGTGGCTTCAGCTTTCTTTACGTCAAGGGCTGCGTTTTGCAGGGCGTAATTGTGCTCCACGGCATAGTCTTGCGCCTCTTTTAACGAAAGCCTGAGTATGTTGCCTTCGCCCGAAGGCTGTTGGGCAGAGACTGCAGTGCTGACGAATAGTAGCGCCAATAATGATAGAGTCAGTCTTCTTAAAGTCGTCATTGTAATGTATATTTCATTTATTTTAAATTCATTATTTGCTTAAAATCCCCTTCTTTTTTCTCATACCGGATGATAGTGTCGGTGGACATCAGTCCGCGTAGGAATGTGAAACTCACCTCGCTCATTTTCCGGGCATATTCTTCGGTGTCGGCAATCTTCGAGATACGGTGCTCCTGTACAAAGCGGCAGATGAAATCAACCGTGGTGTCAATGTCTACATTGGGACGCAGATAGTTGTTGTCCTTGGCATAGTTCATCGCTTTCATCATCATGTCGCGGAAAGCGGAGGTGTTTAGCTTGAAGAAATGGTCATGTATTTCGGGATAGTATCGTTCTGCCTCCTCTATCAGGTGGCAGTAACTGTGGTTCGACATAGCATTGATTCTGACCATATACAGGGCAACCAAAAGCGGTTCATCCACCTTCATGTATACCTCTTTGTGTCGTCTCTCAATCTCACCGTGAACCAACATCAGGCATTCTGTCAGCAGTTCTTCTTTGTTGGCGAAAGTTTCGTAAAGGGTGCGTTTCGACATGCGCATAGCGGTGGCGATGTCGTCCATCGTCACCCCCTTTATGCCGCGGCTGTTGAACAATTGTGCCGCGGTCTCAACAATTTTCTGCCTATTGTCTTCTGTTGCCATATTGTTGATAGCCTTGTTGATATGCAGCTTTTAGTGTGGGTTGCCTATCAAATTGCAAGGTGCAAAGATACACAGAAAACTTGGAAAACTAAGAAAGTTTTCTAAGTTTTATCAATTATTAACTATCAAAGGCTATTTGCGTTTTCGCTCAGGGATGGGCTTAATGTTGGTCTTGGCCACTTTGATGTGGGTGTTGGCTGCTATTTCGAGCACTGCATAGATCTCGTCAGTGCTGACGATGGTGGCATGTATGCCACCTGCTGTCATGATCTGGTCACCTGCTTTCAGACTGTCCCGGTAGGCGGCCTCTTTTTTTGCTTCCTGACTCTGAGGGCGAATCATAAAGAAATAGAACACAACAACTAAAGCCACTATCATAATGGCTGTTTTCCATCCGTTTGAAATGTCGAGTAGTATCATTTTTTAGATTGACTTTTTATTATTGGGTCATGGACGACCGCTAATTGTTTATCTGTACAATTTTTTTAGTTCCGTTTCGTTATATATTTTTCCATTCAATAACGTGGACTATGGTAAAATATTGCGAATTGTTTTATTCTTTTTTCAAAATAGGCACATTCACCATTGGGGGTGGCTATGCCATGATACCACTCATGGAGCAGGAATTGGTGGATCGCCGTGGCTGGCTCAGCCGTGAAGAGTTCCTTGATCAATTGGCTCTTTCCCAGTCTATGCCAGGTGTTTTGGCTGTCAATATGGCTACGGGGTTGGGCTATCGCTTGCGCGGATTTTCTGGAGCTCTCTCGGCCATTGTAGGCAATATTGTCATGCCGATTATTTTCATTATCGTACTCGCCATGCTGTTCCGTCATTTCCGCGGCAATGTTGTGGTTGAGCGTTTTTTCATGGGTGTGCGGCCTGCCGTGGTGGCGTTGATTGCCGCTCCTGTGTTTCGTTTGGCCCAGTCGGCAGGCATTGGCTGGTCCACCTGCTGGATCCCCATCCTTGCCGCTTTGCTCATTTGGCTTTTTGATGTCAGCCCTATTCTCATCATCCTTGCCGCCGTGGTGCTGGGATTTATCTATGGTAGAATCAAGAAATAACTTGTCTCATATGGTCTTTCTGCAACTTTTTTGGACGTTCCTTAAGATCGGACTTTTCACTTTCGGTGGCGGCTATGCCATGATTGCCCTTATACAGAGCGAGGTGACTGTCAACCACCTTTGGCTTACCCCGCAGGAGTTTACTGATATTCTCGCTGTAAGCCAGATGACCCCTGGTCCTGTGGGCATCAATACTGCCACCTATACTGGATATACCGCTGTTCTCAATGCTGGCTACGAACCTTGGCAGGCCGTTTTTGGGGCCTTGTTGGCTTCTGGTGCCGTCATTCTGTTTCCTGTCGTGCTTATGCTTGTGGCCGTCATCTTTTTGCAGCATACCAAAGGCAATCGCGATATTGACAATGTTTTCCGTCTGCTTCGCAAAGTGGTTGTTGGCCTTATTGCCGCTGCGGCTCTCCAACTCCTCACCACCGATAGTTTCGGGCAGCCAGCCTTTTCACTTCAGTTTATAGTGAGCCTGCTAATCTTTGTGTTGGTTTTTGTGTTCTCGTTGCGTCGCAAAAGTCCTATCCTGCTCATCCTTGCCTCAGGTTTTCTGGGAGTGGTGGTTTACTCTCTCTTTTAGTCAGTGAGGTAAGGGATTTCTCCTCTTTTCCTATTGGGATAAACAGACCTGAAAAAGCGAGAAAGAATATAAAAGTCGGCCGAATGACCGAGTGGGGGTTTATGGGTTGTTGGCGGGATGCTTTGACAGGGGTTGTGGTTAAGACGAGGGAGAATCGTCGTCGTGGATTGTCTTGCGAATAGTTTCCAATTGGTTCCAGAAATCTGGGAAGGATTTTGTCACTTGTTCGGGGTCTTCGACAATGAGGTCGGGGAATATCAATGTCAAAATACCGAAGGCCATGGCTATGCGGTGGTCGGTGTGCGAGCTGACACTTGCAGCGGGGTGCAGGTGTGTGGAAGGTAGGCGCAGTTCGGTGGCGGTGAGGGTAGTGCTGGCTCCCAAAACTTTCAGCTCCTGTTGCAGAGCCTCAATACGGTCGGACTCTTTGAGACGCAGGTTCTTGATGCCTCGCAGCCGGGCGCGGACTCCCAAGGCGGCACAGGTGACCAAAACTGGGGGCAACAGGTCAGGGCAGTCGGTGAAATTATATTCGAGAAGATTGTCGTGGGTGTTGGTCCCTTGTACAGTGATGGAGCGCACGTTGGTGCGGTAGGGCGACTTGACCTCGCGTGTGGTGACGCCGAGGCGTTCGAAAATTTGAGCCACCACGCGGTCACCTTGGCATGAGTTGGTGAGCGGAAGGCCAGGCATGCGCAACCGGATGCCTGGCACAAGGGCTGCAGCGGCATAGATGTAGGCTGCTGCCGACCAGTCGCGTTCAATGTTGATGGCGAGATTCCGTTTCAATCCGTCAGCGGGCATTGTGGATACACGGTATACGCGGCGGTTGGGACTGACGGAAGTTTCGATGCCGGCCTGGTTCAGGATAGCCAGCGTCATGTCGATATAGGGGCGTGAGGCAGCGCGGTCGGTGAGGGTAAGGGTGAGTCCTTGGGGCAAAAGAGGGCCTATAAGGAGCATGGCCGAAACGAATTGGCTGCTGGCAGAGGGGTCGATCTCCACCATTTTACGCTGGGGAATGTAGCCTTCGATTTCGACAGGAAGGCATCCTTCCTGTTCGGTGCAGAGGATTTGGCAGCCCATGCTGCGGAGTGCATTGATAAGTGGAGCAAAGGGACGTTGTTTCAGCCGCGTGTCGCCACCGAGGCTCCAATGTCCCGGGGTGACGGCTAAAAGAGCCAGAAGAAAACGTGCCACAGTGCCTGCATTGTGGCAGTGGAAATGAGTCGAAGTGCCACGTCGCAACTGTCCGAGGAGGGTCTGGAGCAGTTGGGTATCGTCGGCGGTGGATAGGTTGCGTAGCACAAAGGGATAGCCGGCTATGTGGTTCAGCACAAGCCAGCGGTTGCTAATGCTTTTGGAGGTGGGCAGTTCGATGTGGAGGTCGTTGGTCTTCACGATGTTGATTAAATATCAATGCCGTATTCTTTTATTTTGCGGTAGAGTGTGCGTTCTGAGATGTGAAGTTCTTTGGCTGCAAGGTTGCGTTTGCCGCCATGGCGCTCGAGGGCAAGACGGATGGCACGTCTTTCCCGCTCTTCGAGAGCAAGGGGTTCGTCCTCGACCATTTCGGATTCTTGGAATTCCTCTTCGGGTTGGTCGATGGTTTGATGGGCGGGGATGACGTGTAGCGTGTTGTCGTTTTGGTTGCCGGCCGATTCGATGATAGGGAAGGCATTGGGTTGTATGGAGGACTCTTTGGCAAGGGGTATGCCTTGGGCCAATTGAGTGACAGCATGGCGAAGTTCGTTGATTTCATTGCGCATCTCGCTGATCATTTGCCCCATAGAGAGGGCTTTGAGAAGCAGTTCACGGTCGGAAATAATCTGCTGGTTCCCATTGTTGGCGGGAGATATGAGGGCGGGCATTTTTTCTTCGGGAACGTAATTGAGATAGTTTTGTAGTATGTCGCGGGTGATGGTGCGTTCGGTCTCGACCACAGCGATTTGTTCGGTGACGTTTTTCAGTTCGCGGATATTGCCATACCAAGGATAGTGCATGAGGTATTGGCGGGCATCTTCGGTCAGGAAGATGGGTGGCATGTGGTATTTTTCGGCTACGTCGGACGAGAATTTTCGGAAGAGCAAGGGTATGTCGTCTATGCGTTCGCGCAGGGGAGGGATGTAGATGGATATTTGTTGCAGGCGGTAGTAGAGGTCTTCGCGGAAACGACCATTGCGCACGGCGGCTACGAGGTCGACATTGGTGGCTGCCACGATGCGGACATTGATTTTGAGTGCAGTGGAGGAACCAACGGGTATGATCTCGCCGTTTTCGAGTACACGTAGCAGTTTGACCTGCATGGCAAGGGGTAATTCGCCTATTTCGTCAAGGAAAATAGTGCCGCCGTCAGCTTCTTCGAAATAGCCTTTACGGTTTTTGTCGGCACCCGTGAAAGCTCCTTTTACGTGGCCGAAGAGTTCGCTCTCGATGGTACCCTCGGGTATGGCACCACAGTTGACGGAGATAAGACCGCGGCCTTGTTTGGTATGTTTGCGCAGACTGTTTTCGTGAATGATGCGCGAGAAGACATCTTTGCCTACGCCACTTTCACCGGTGATAAGGATACTGAGGTCGGTGGGGGCTACTTGGATGGCTTTGTTGATGGCGAGCAGTAGTTTAGGGTCATTGCCAATGATTCCGTATCGTTGTTTTATTGTTTGAATGTCCACTTTAGTTTTATTTAATCGTGATGAATGAATGGGGGTCTGACAAAAATCGTGACGGTTGGTATTAGCTTTTTATTCTCGTTTTTTGATTTAGTTTAGATGATGACTCGGTTTAGTTGTGTACAAACGGCTTGGCGCAATTCGATGAGCTCTTTTCTCTTGGCCATGAGAATGAGCATGTCATCGGGATTGGTGCACGAGCGGAGTTGGAATGCGTTATTCTCCAGTTCCTGCTCCAGCTTTTTCTGTTTGAAGGAGAGGATGGACTCTTCGACCTCGCGTCGTAGGTGGGTGAGGATTGAGGGAACGGTGATGTTTTTCCGCTCCTGCCAGAGGGGGCTTATGTTGTATGGGTTGAGCATAAGGGTGAGTGCGGTGTTGCGAAGTATGCTGTCGGGGTTCATGGCGAAGAAGTTGGCATCGGGCAGGGGCTGGCTGTTGGCGATGGCATTGTTGTAGATGTTGAAGATTTGCTGATAGACTGGATTGGAAAAGGTCAGCTCGTTGCTGGTGAGTTCGTCGACTATGATTTCGGCAATGGGGAGCGATATGGGGCAGGGGTTGCCGGATTCGTCAATGCCGTCTTGCATTATTGTTTTGTCGCCGTGGTTAATAAGCAGGCGGATGAGCTGTCGCTCTTGGGCTTCGGCAAAACGGTGGTTGCTGTCTATGCCGGAGGTGGGTTCGATAATGGGTGCCGGAATTGTTTCGGGAGTGGGTTCCTGTCCCGCCTGCTGAGGCTCTGTATTTTGTCTGGATTCAGTGTTGTTGTTTTGCCGTTGTTCTTCTTTCCATGCTTTCTGGGCATTGCTGGCCATGGTTTTGGCCAGTTCTTGGGTAAGTATACTCTCGGAGACATTGAGGTTTGAGGCAGTCTGCTTGATGTATTCCTGCCGCTCAATCATGTCGGGGACAAGGGCAATTGTGTGTACAATCTCTTTGAGTACTTCGGCCTTACGGATGGGGTCGTTTTCCACGCCTTCGAGCAGGACACGTGTTTTGAACGTGACGAAGTTCTCTTCATGGTCGCGAAGGAATTCCTGTAGTTGGGTCGAACCGTACTTTTGGGCATAACTGTCGGGGTCTTCGTTGTCGGGGAAGAGGACGACACGGACATGCATGCTCTCTTCAAATAGGAGATCGACAGCGCGCAGTGCGGCTTTTATGCCGGCAGAATCACCGTCGTAAAGGACGGTGACGTTGGGGGTGTAGCGTTTGATGAGGCGTATCTGCTCGATGGTGAGAGAGGTGCCGCATGAGGCCACGGTATTGCATACACCCGACTGGTGCATGGAGACGACATCGACATTGCCTTCAACAAGGTAGCATTTGTTGGCTTTGCTAATGGCGTTACGGGCTTGGTAGAGACCGTAGAGAGTATGGCTTTTATTGTATATGTCGGAGTCGGGAGAGTTGACGTATTTGGCAGTCTTTTTTTCTTTGGAGAGGATGCGGCCGCTAAATCCGAGTACACGGCCTGAGATGCTGAAGATGGGAAACATGACACGTCCGCGGAAACGGTCGTAGACTTTGCCGTCTTCTTTGAAGATGGTGAGGCCGGTCTTTTCGAGTACAGTGTCGGAATAGCCGTTGCGGCGGGCGTATGCGGTGAAGTTGTCCCATTCGTCAAGACAGTAGCCAAGACCGAATGCTTTGATGATGTCGTCGCTGAGGCCTCGCTGGTGGAAATAGCTTAGACCGATGGCACGGCCAAGTTCATTGTTATAGAGCAGGTCGGCAAAGTATTTTTGGGCAAATTCACTGACGTGGAAAAGACCATCGCGCTCGGTTTGCTTTTCTTTTTGCTCTTCGGTCATCTGCTCCTCTTCAATCTGGATGTGGTATTTGTCGGCCAGCCAGTGCAGGGCTTCGGGGTAGGAGTAATGCTCATGTTCCATCAAAAAACCTACAGCATTGCCCGATTTTCCGCATCCGAAACATTTGAATATGCCCTTGGAAGGCGACACATAGAAAGAGGGTGTCTTTTCGTTGTGGAAAGGACAGCAACCTATATGGTTAGCACCCCGTTTCTTGAGGGATACGAATTCGCCAATCACCTCTTCGATGCGGGTGGCATCCATTATGCGGTCTATGGTATCTTTGTTTATCATTCGTTTTGCAAAGATACGAAAAAAAATCCGTTTACTCGACAATAAACTTTTTTGTGCCGGAAAAATTAGAGGCAGTAATAGTGATGAAATATATGCCGTGTGCCGAGGAGATGGTCTCGGAATTCATGGTAAATACTATTTGCCGTGTGTCGGGAGCGAGGTATGTTTGATGCACTGTGCGCCCTTGAGCGTCGCGAACAGTCAGTCTGGCCGGACCTTCGATGTTTTCGCCAAGGGTGACCGTCAGGTGGCTTTTTGTCGGGTTAGGGCTGATGGAGAAGCCGTAGGCTGTAGGACGGCTCTCAATGCCTGCATATTGGGTGGTGAAACTGATGACGTTGGACCAGTGTTCGCTTGGGAAACCTGAGCCACATACCGACCGGACATAAACATCGTATTCCATCTCGCTTTCGAGGTCGGTGAGTGTGTAGGGGTGATGGTCGGCAAAGATAGAGGTGCCTTGTTGGTAGTGGAAATCTCTTGGGCCATACGATATTTCCCATAAACTTATGGTGTCTTCCGAAAGCCAGTCGAGATCTACACTATTGCTGCGCAGGTTGGTGTAGGTGAGATTTGTGATGTCGGGACAAGTGGGGGTGGTGAAACTAATGGTGTCGCTCCATTCGCCGGCCGGCATGCCAGGAAAGCAATTGGCTTGTACGGCTGCTTTGTACACGACTCCGTAGTAGAGTCGCCGGATAGTGAACAGGGAGTCGGAAGTGGTTATGAGTGTGTCGAACACGCTGTTGAAGACGTGCAGATTGAAGAATAGAAAGTCGTCGTCCGGAGTCCATTGCAGGGTGGCTCCGTCGGGGTTAAGGTCGGCCAGATGCAAATTCTCGGGGATGGGACACAGGGAGGGACTGGTACGGAAATAGCCGTAAGCCCATTGGTGGACTGATGTGTCGGTGCATATCTGGCGCACACGGTAGACATAGTCTTGGTCGGGAACAACGTGAGCGATGTGGAATGAGGTGTCGGTGATAGTAAACGTGGTGTCCCACTGGGGATTTGACAGAGACCGGTAGCTGAGCTGGTAGGCATCGGCGTGGAGGTCGCGCCAACGGAGTGTGCAATGCCTTACCCGCAGTAGAGGAGGAAGAATGGTGGGGCTGGCACATGCACAGGCTGGACAGAACTCGAAGATGGCTTGGCAATGAAGCGGATGTGAGCTGCGGAAACCAGCCTCGTGTTGGAGAGAATAGAGTGAGCTGGCATTGATTGGCGTACTGCTCCTTAACAAGATGCTGGAATGATGCGGTGTGGGGTTGACAAGGCATGCCATAGGCTTGGCAGTATTGGCACTGTTGCCTATAGCCAGTACCAGATTGGATTCACCGTTGTAGTAGAAGGGTGCCTGTAGTATTATCTTTGCCCATCCGTCAGCCGTGGGTAGCGGCCCTGTGTAGACAAGGCTCATTTGGACAGGGTCGACAAAATCGTCGTTGTTGGAGAATGCCTGCTTGTCGGTGTGGCCAAGGAAGACTGTATAGTTGTTTACGGATGTGCCGGAGTCGGTGAGGGTGTACGACAGGTTGATGGCGTTTATCGTTCCTGCTCCAGCGAAACAGGAGGCAGGGAATATCTGTTGTGAATAGGAGTAGGAGTCGGAAAAAGACACGGGTAGCAAGCTGGAGCGATTGCCTATCGAAGAGTCGACAGCTGCCGAATCGCAGCGGAGACTATCGCACAGCAAGGTGGTGAAAACGATGGAGGATGGGTTGGAAAGGACTCCGCTGTCGCACATCAGTTGCACCTGTGCCGAATAAGTGATAAGGGGGGAAAGCCCTACCAAGGTGATGTTTCTGCCTTCAACGGTGTCGAACATCAGTGAGTCTGGCATATCGATAGGATGGTAACTCACCAAATATTGGCCGTCAGATAGCCCTCGCCATGCGAGGTTGGCACTATGGGCTCCGATGTCAACAACATGCAGATAGGTGGGCTTAGGACATGAGGTGGGTATGATATGTATGTCGTCGATTGTGAAGAATAGGATGGAATCCCATTTGAAAGAGGATGAGATGAAGAATGTCAGACGGTGGACACCGTAGAGGTCGGTCAGCTCAATGGTATCGGTCACCCATGTGTCGTACAGGGCATTGTTGGAAGCATTCTCACGGGAATCAAATGAGAATGACCAATCGTCATACAGAAGACTGTCTGCAATCACTACGAGCGAGTCTATCGGTCCCCAAGGCGACATCATGAGACTGTTAGATGGTGCAAGGGGCTCAATTAGGTCGTTGATACACAGAACTGCGCGGCAGTGGGCATGGTTTGAGTAATGAGCTGGATATGGACCAGTCATAATACCGGCTTTATGTCTGAAAATAAGGGTATGGCTGTAGGCGGATTCTGCGTCCATCGTGTCACGAGGGCCAAAGTCTATGTCGCGGAAAAGGGTACCATTGATTATTAAATTGTCTCGATATTGATTGCTGTCGTTATTGAAGACGAAAGAGTATCCGTATGCTTCGGATGATGTGTCGACTACTGCTCGTCGCCATGCAAAGGGAGTTTTGCTAACGTCAACCCAATTGCGATACTCGATGGTGTCCTCGAAATCGCAATGGTAAGGCACCTGGGCAGGGGTGGGGAACGTGGAGAAGGTAAAGGACTGGTACGACCATTCCGATGTGTCGCTCCATCCATAGGGACCGGCATTGTTGCAGATGCTACGCACGCGGTACTCATACTCATTATTGGGAACCAGGCCAGAGAGGATAAAAGTGTTGTTTGCAGTCACGATCCTGGTGCCAGACTGGAACCCATGGAGACCGTATTCAATCTCCCACTCGGTTGCACTTCCCCGTTCAATCCAATGAAGTGTTGCTTCGGTGGTTCCGATTGAGTCGACCGACAACATGTAAGGACTGATGCAGTCGGGCAGAATATCGATATAGATGTCGTCAATAAATACTTTTATTATATTTGATAGATTGGTGTTGTATACAGGTTTTAATATGATGTATCGGCCTGTATCGGTATAGTTGTTGAAAACTATGTTATAGGTGGTGGGTTGCAGGGTGAGGTGCAGTGTATCAATGGGTGTGAAGTTGTCGGGATTGTTTGGTGCATGGCTTATCCCTATTATTAAAATAGGTGGATCATAAATGGAATAAAATGAATCGGTATGCCATGACGTCAGGGTGGTTTGAAGGGTCTGTGTGCGGATCATGCGGCCGAGTCGCGGTAGCGATGCCTGCTGATGCAACCAAAGGGCTTTAGCCGTATCGCCATCAGGCAGTCGATACATTCCGACACTACTAGCATTACTCCAGTAATAATAACTCCAACATGGGGGTTGGAGGCCATACCAGGAGTCGAAATCTTCATACCAAGGCAGGCTGGAAATGTCGCTGCACGAGGTGGTGAAGTTGATGGGGAATGACCAGATTGAAGAGTCTCCGTCAGAGCAACGCGAACGGATATAAACTTCATAGTTGGAACCGGAATTCAGTCCTGACAAGGTTATAGGGGAATTCATCACCGTGAGAGTGGTACCGGTACCGTGTTCGAATCCGTAGGGACCATATTCCACCTCGTAGCTCCATACTTCCTCTTCTGATTGCCAACCCAGCACGGCGGAATGGGCAGTGATGGCAGAATCGTGAAGATGACAAGGCTGGGGACAGCCGTTATTGAAGTTCACAGACAGATTGTCAATCCCTATCAATAATGGGTACGAGTTCATGATAACAATCCGTCCGGAGGTGTATGGCGAATGTAAAAAGCTATAGTAGAAGGTCTCCCAGCAGGTGTCATAAACATTGTTCAATGTGTCGAGGGGTAGGAAATCATTCGGCAGTATACCTCCTTCAGGCACAATCCCGACAATCAGGCCGCTGCCCGCCATCTCGCCCGATATGGAAAGGGTGTTCAAAGGTTGGTCGAAAACAGGCAATGCAGTAGCTTTCATTGGTGGTAAGCGTAGAAAAGTTCTGGAAAAAAGCGAAATGGGATCATCGGCATTTTCCCAGCAGTTTAAGTCGGAATGGTCGAAGTTCTCATAGAATGGTACAATCTCCGTTTGGCATTTTGGGAAAAAACTTAATGTGTTGTACCCTGTTTCATCGTAAGTGTCACACAAGGAGTTTACTCGTACGGTATATGTAACGCCGGGCTGAAGGTTGTGCAACGTATAGGATGAATCGCGGTAGTTGCTTTCTAACAGATTCCAATTATAACCATTCTTAAGATAGATGTTCCATGCAGTGTCTCCCGTTTTGGGAACCCATTGTATGGTGGCTGAGTCCCCACTGCATTCAGACAATACCAAGAGGGGTTGGGCGCATGTATACGATAAATATGTGCGGAAGGTCACAGTGTCTCTGCGTGTGGAAGATGCTGTGTCTGTCCCCTCGCCACAAGTCGGGGTGATGATGGCGGTATAAGTTGTGTTATTTGGCTGTAGTCCGTGAATAATTGCTTGTTGCTGCCGAGTGGTGAAGACGTCGACAAGGGATGTATCGCTGTTTCTATAGACCGCTACGGTAAAGATAGTGCTGTCCTCGCTCCAGCCAGGTAAGTAGTCCCATACAAGCAACGCACCATATCTGCTCATTCTGGAGCAACTGGCGTTGTATACCAATCCACATTCCGGCAAATAGTCAATCTCGGCTGAGTTAATCCAAGTATAGTCGTTATCGCCTATTGGGATATTGGTTTTCACCGCTATATGCTGCCCTGCGCCAAGATTGTGCAACGCTATGGCCAATTTGTTGGTGAAGAACTGGCTTTGGTTTGGACGGGGTAAGTGACAGATGCGACTGAAAGTAGAAGGGTCGTTGGGGTTGGTCATCAAGCCCAACTCGTGTGAATTATTGTAGTATTGGATGTAGGAGCTGTAGTTTAATAACAGGAACAAAGAACTGGTGTCAGCCAGCGTTCCATCAATAGACGGGAGTGCCACATACTGGGAAGAGGCATAGTAGTTACTTCGTATCAACAGATAATATGAAACAGAGTCTTGCGTTGTTATATGGATGTTCCCGAAGTAGGAGGAGTCTCCATTCATCCGGTACCAACAAGGCAGGAATCCTTCCACAGAATTGTTGAATCTTTGTACATAAGGCAGTTGGTTAATCACACAGCTGTCGGGGCTGTCGGGGCATAGGGTGGAGGCTGCAACCGTCCCCGTACCATAGAGTAAACATAGCAGTAGAAAACGTAAAGTATTTCTTTTATCCAGTTTAAATATATTGTTTTTCATGCTCTTAAATGGGAGTTGAAGTTTCGTATATGTTTACAAAGATACATTTTTTTTCTGAAATGGGACAAAAAAACTATCGGGTAATCCGATTTTCGTCAATTCCATCTCATTTCACTGAGGTTTAGGCATGTGTTGCGGTTGCTGAGATGAGGATTGATTATCAGTTCTTTCTCCCTTTTCCGGTTGAAAGACTGTTCTTCGGCTGCTCCCCCTTCGCTCCTTAGCCCTCAGTTCTCCCATCGTTCTCCCATCGTTTTCCCATTTCAGAAGGAGAACTGAGGTAGAACGGAGGTCGAAGGGTGGAAGAAAAAGCGAACCTTTGTAAGGGTAAAAGCAAAAATCGTATTGCTTATATCGTTGTTAGAGAGAGGAATGGCTTAATCGGTGTGCTACCGGAAAATAAGGTATAGGATGAAAAGGTGGAGCGGGTAGTAGAGGTAGAAGAAGTATTTGGCGAAAACACCCTTGATGAATCCCCGTTTGCCATTGTACATGCTGAGGGGGATGAAGGCGAGTCCTGCCTGCCACCGGCTGGGCAGGATGCAGCTGCCTACAATGGCTTGGGGGATTCGGTTGTTGCGGAGCATGTAGAGGATTAATATGAAGGCGAAACCGGAGCAGCCATAGTCGGCACGAAGCACAAAGGATAGGGCAAGGAGCAGTGTGAGGGCAATGATTTGCCGGAGGCGGCTGTGCTTTAAATATTCGATGGCGCAGATGCCCAAATAGCCTAAAAACAGGGTGAAGAATACATTCTGTTTGGGATAGAGCAGGACTCCGTTATGGATTAGGTTCCATGGGATTTCAGAGATGAGGGCAAAGAGGAAGAGGTTCAGTCCGTAGCGTTTGCGGCTGTGGGTGTGGAGAAAGCCTTCTACCAGAAGGAATGAGAAGATGGGGAAAGCCAGCCGTCCTATCATGCGCATGAGGGTGTAGAGTTTGACGGGATGGCTGCCGATGAAAAAGAGTGGCGTGATGCCGATGGGCATGCGCCAAATGGCGATGGCGGCGACATGGTCGATGGTCATACTGACGATTGCAAGAATCTTGAGCCAACTGCCGTCGAGAATAAGCCAGTGGCGTGTGAGCCAGTTTTTTTGCGAGGGGTTGAGGTGTGTTTCGCAAAGGAGTGTTCGGATTCTTCCTTTCGCTTTGAGGAAGAGGCTGTTGTTTGCAGGGGTGTTGTTCATGGGAATGTCGAAGGGGTGTTGTTGGATAGGTGGACTTATAATGGCCGTTTAGTCGCAGAGCACGTAAATATCGTTGCGGGGGTTGATGAAGAGGATGGGTAGTTGACGGGGGTTGCGGACAATGCGGTCTTCCTGTGCACCGACGAACCATTCGATTACATCGCGGTTGCGGGTGTCGGTGGTAACGGAGACGAGCAGGGAACAGCCTGCATCGGCAGCGGTGCGGCAGACAATGGTTTCGGGGAAGAGTGCACGACCTTCGACGGTGAGGGTGTCGTAGGAGACTTTGAGTCCGGAGAAGAATTTGTCCATGAATAGGACGTTGTTATGCCATTTGTTGTGCAGTCCGGGGTCGTTGTATTGGAAATGGAGCATACGCAGGCGGCTGTGGTTGAAACGTGCAAAGTAGGAGGCCCAGATGAGTTTTTCTTTGCTTTCTTTGTGGAAGTCGATGCTGAAAGCCACGTTGGAGTAGGGGGTGGGGTCGGCAAGGGGTTGCTGCACGGTCAGGTAGGCTATTTTGCATTGGGCAAAGTTGTGCAGCACGCGCTTGGGATTGCACAGGCTGCCGATGCGTGCATGGGTGTCGACACCTGCCACGGCCACCACACCGTTGAGTAGGGTGGGGAGGGCGTTGATAATTTCGCGTGTGTTGCCTTTGAGAGCCACATGGGCGGGATTAACATCGGGATGCTCTTTTTCGAGCCTCAGAAGGGCCTTTTCGGCTTCGTCGACGGAGGGTAAATGGTAGCGGCTGTCTTCTATGTAGAGCAGGATAAGCCCTTTGTTGAGCATACGCGCCATGTGGCATGCATGGGAGACGACTTCTTGGGTCATGCTGAAGTCGGCAAGGTAGGCTATGACAAATTGGTCTTTCATCGTATCAGGGTGATGTCGCCTTTCAAATAGTTCTGCTGCCCTGCCTCGCAGCGGATTTGGCAGGTGTAGGTATAAACTCCCGGCATGCACCAGTTGTCGTTGTAGCGACCGTCCCAGCAGTCGTGGATGTCGTGTGTTTCGAACACTTTTTCGCCCCAACGGGTGTAGATGGCTATGTAGAAGTAGGTGATAAAATCGCCTTTGAAACAAAGCCGGTCGTTGGTTCCATCGCCATTGGGTGAGAAGGCGTTGGGGATAAAGACGTTTGGACGGCCACAGATGACATCGGTACAGTGGATGGGAATTTCGCCATACCATGAGCAGCCTAAACTATCGACAACGGTGACGCCATAGATGGTGAGGGTGTCGGTAGGTGTGGCGACGGGATCGGCTGAGGTGGGTCGGTCGAGGGTGTTGGCGTGGTTCCAGGAGTAGCGTGCTCCGGGGACTGGGGTGACGTGGAGTTGGGTGCTTTCGGTAAGGAAGAGCAGACTGTCGTCGGACCAGACATGGAGATGGAGGAGTGATGTGTCGCGTGTAATGACGGTGGTGTCGTAATAGGGGCATCCGGCAGTGTCGTGCAGCAGGATGATGTAGGTGCCTTCGCACAGGCTGTCAATCAGAGTGTCGCCAATAAAATAGTTGGGAAGGGAGTATGCGATGTCGATATAGCCGTTGCACTCGGTTCCACAAAGCAGGTCTAAACACTTTTTCTGTTTGATAAGGGAGGGAGGGTCTTGGACGGTGAAGGTGTGCTCGGTGCGGCAGCCACGGCTTTCGATGACGAGGGTATGGGTGCGTCCGTCGGCACTGAGACCGGTAAGGATGGTGTCGCCTTCAACGCCGTCCCAATAGTAATGGGCAGAGTCGGACATCTGGGGTGAGACAGAGACGATGGCCATACCGTCGTTGCCACCGGGACAGGTGGGCGGTAAGATGATGAGGGAGTCTTGAAAATTGTAAAATTCTACGAAGAAGGTGTCGGTTTCGGAGCAACCGCTGAGGGCATTGATGAGGAGAACATAGGTGCCGGGATGGGAGATGAAGGGGTTGGCAATGGTGCTGTCGGACACTTCTCCCTGAATCCAGTGGTAGGTGCAGCCCAGCATGGGTTGGACTCCTATCTGTACTTGGGTGTTGTCGCAGAAGTTGAATGTGGTGTTGTGGGTGATTTCTTCGTCAAGGACGTGGACGGTATGTTCGATGGTGTCGCTCATTTTGCAGCCGTTGTCAAGGGTGGCGATGAGACGCACATTATATAGTCCGGGAGCGTTGAAAGTGTGGCTGGGGGCACGGAGGGTGGAGGTGGTGCCATCGTCAAAGTCCCAAAGGAACGAGGTGCCACGGCCGGTGTTGGTGAATTCGACGGTGTAGGGAGCACAGCCTGCGGGAGGTGCCACGAAGTCGGCTACGGCAAAGTCATTGTGGATATTGATACGGAAAAGGGCGTTGTTGCAATTGTGGCTGTTGTTGTGGTTGGACCACGCACCGGATGTGGTGGGGAATTCGTCATTGCCGTAACAGCTGGCACAGACACTTTGGTAGAGTGTGGCCATTTTGTCGAAGCGGCTGGTGCCACCGTCCACATGGTCGTAGCCTCCGCTGGAGCCGTTGCCGTGCAGTTCGCCAAAGAATGTGGCATAGTCGAGGGATGAGGCGTCGGCGGACATGCTCATGATGTAGAAGTCTTGTCCATCGGTGGTGCTTTGGATGGCGTCGGCGGTAATCTCCATGTCATGGGTGCCGGCCTGGTTCCAGGTAATGCTGCCTACACCTACGAAATCACGACCCCACCCGGCGGCATATACTCGATTGCAGATGTCGGCAGCAAAGGCCGTGGGTGAGAGGTTGGGTCGCCCTAAGGGGGTGCCGAAAACGGTAGACCATTCCATGGTGTCCATGGTTGGATTGAATCGGGCAAGGAGCATGCCGCTGCCTGGAACATTGTAGGATGCGTTGTGTATCATGGTGCTGCCCGAGGCTTTGGTTTGACCGAAAATAAAGACTTCGTCGTGCTTGCCTGTCCGGACGAAATATATTTGGTCGTAGGCCGGAGAACCGTAGAAGGTGCTTGCCATGAGAACGTCACCGTTGTAGGATAGTTTGGCGATAAAACCGTCGGCAGAACCGCCACCGTAGCCAGGTTGAACGACACCGGAGGTGGTGGGGAAATCGGGCGAATTGGTTCCACCGCATACGAGTAGATTGTATTTGCTGTCCACGTCGATGGAGTAGACAGCGTCGTCGCGACTGCTGCCTAAATAGGTGCTCCATATCATGTTCCGCAGGTTGTAGTCAATCTTGAACACGATGCCGTTTTGTTTGGCTGCGGGGTGAGGGCAGTAGCTGTTGGGTGTGGTGGGGAAATCGTTGGAGAATGTGGTGCTGCCGATGTAGATATTGTTGAGGTCGTCGGTGATAAGTTCTCCACGGGCTCCGTCGCCATAGTTGAAGTAGAGCGAGTCGTTGCCAAGCATCAGGATACGGTTGTTGTTGTAGTGGGGTCGGTAGTTGAGTCCGTCGTTGGCCGAACCGCCTACAAAGGTGGAGGCTTGTAGCTGGGTACCGTCGCTGCTGAAACGGCTGATGAAGATGTCGCTGCCGTTGGGGAAAAGGATATCGGCAGCGCCTTCGAAGGCGAGGCTGTCTCCACCGTTGAAAGTTGCATCATAGGCTCCGGGAGTGGTGGGGAAGTTGTTGGAGCCGGTGGTGCCGAAGATGACTAATTCATCGAAGGTGTTTACGAACATGCTGTGGGGCATGTCGGCTTTAGAACCGCCCAGATAAGTGGCAAACAGGCGTTGTGTTCCTGTGGAGTCGAACTTGAATATGCCTATATCGGCATTGTTGTTGTAGGATCCGTCGTAGGCTCCAGTGGAGACTGGGTATCCGATGCCGAAGACAAGTCCGGCGGTGTAGGTGTTTTTATAAGCGTCGTAAGTAGCAGTGGTTCCCCAGTTGTCGGCAGTGGAACCTGTGTAGGTTGAGAAGATGAGCACGGGGTCGATGACCAAAGGCAGGGTGGGGTCGTATTTGTCGAGGTCGAAACGGACAAGATTGTCCCGTATGCGGTATTGGGCAGGGATTTCGTGACGGCCGGTATCGGTTTCTTGATAGGCGTAAGGAGTTATTTCCACTATTTTGCCTACCGAGGTACGGATAATCAGGTTTCCGTTGCTCAGATAGAGTTTTTCAACCCCTTCATATTGCATGGCTATGTTGTCGACATTGGCTCCAGGAGATACGTAAAAGTTGGTTTTGAGAGCGAGTTGTGCCACTTTAATGTCCATGTCGATGCCGGGGTAAAGGTTATTGTAGTAGACCGTTTTGTAGTGCATCAATTTGGTTGCCCAACGGTTGGGGTCGTTGCCATAGTAGTAGTTGTCATACCCTCCGTATGGGTCGATGTCCATTCCTGTTACCGTAGGCGAGGGATTGCATCCGACAAAATGTACTTTGTACGAATGCATCTGCTGGCTCATGGCATGGTGGAAGTGCTCTGTTTTTTCATGGTCGTGGTGGGATGATTGGCGCAACGCAATGGTGAGACAGCTGTTCTCAACAAAGAGTGCTGCATTGTGCATCTGAGCCTGAAACAGGAACGGGTGGTTCCATTGGCCTGTGTTGGCAATGAAATGTGTGGGACTTCCGGTGCCGAGGGTGTCGCGTTGACGGGCTGCGGCGTTTTGCGGAATAAGGGTTAAGAAAAGCACTAAAAGGGTGCCCGAAAGGACACCCCTGTAGTAATGTTTTAATGCCGTATTATTTGACCACTTCGATAACACCGTTATGCTCTATGTTACCTTTGTATCCTTTTCCGCTGAAGCGGTAGAAATATGATCCGGCAGGAGTATTGTTTTTTGCGGGATCCCAGAATTGGTCTTTCTGGCTGATATTAGTGGCATGGAAGACGCGAGATCCCCATTTGTCATATATGTCGAGGCTATTGATGGGATATGCCAAACCTTCAACAAGATTCTCGATGACAAAGATGTCGTTTACACCATCACCGTTGGGTGTTACCACCGAGGGGAATTTCAGCATATCGTTGATGATGATGATGTTATTCTCAACGGTGTCGGCGCACTGGATGAGACGACCACTGGGACCCCGGTTATCAGTGCGGGCAATGAGACGGACGGCATAAGAACCGGAGATGTCTTGGTCAGCACTGCTGGCAGTCCATTCGAATGTGGGACTGGCTTCGGTGACAGTATGGAAGGAGTAAGGCATATCCTTGTCGTACTGAATCTCCCAGAAGTATTTGTTGTTTCCGAAGTCGGGGGTAGTTGTGTTAATCAGGTTGACAGTGGGGTGTTCGGTGTTCGGATATACGGGATCCCAAATGAACGAAGCAACAGGACTTGGATGGACGGTAATGAGGTCTATAAAGATAAGAGAGTCTTTACATCCTTTATCACTTTCCACATAGTATTTGAGGTCATAGGTGCCGGCGGCATATGAGTGGCTGGGACTTCTGAGCGTGGAGTAGGAACCATCGCCAAATACCCATCTGTATTTGTCACCATATTTAGTGGTGTTGTCAATATTGATGGTGAAGGGTTCGCAGCCTTCAAGAGGATAGATACCAGGGTCGAAACTGGGCACAGGCTGTTCGTTGACATGTACAACGATTGTGTCGCGTGCGGGGCACGATGTCCCTTTATCGGTATTGATAGCTTGCACCACATAGGTCGTTGTCTTGTAAACGCCGCCGATGGTCTTGATAGAACTGGTGGTGTCGCCCGTGGGTTCCCACTGGAAGGTGGATATGCCGGGAGTAGTGTGGATGTCAGCAGCATTGAGGGTAATGGTGTTAACACCGCAAAGAGTGGTATCGTTGCCCAATTTTGGAGTAGGAGTGTGGACGGTAGAGATATGGGTAACGGTATCCCAACGACATCCAAATTCGTCGTAAATATGCAGCAGGATTCGGAAATCACCGCTGGTGTCGGGCGAAGAGATGTAGGCTATTGAGGGGTCGTTGATTTTTTTGTTGATACGAAGACCGCGGTACAGACCGTCGCGATAATCGGTTTCCCGGTTGGTGTCAGGAGCCCAGACAACGGAATCAATGCCTACCTGATATTGGCAACCGCCACCTGCACTTACGCCGCAGACATCAAGAGTCCAACTGAATACCCAGCCATTGTCGATTTTCCATTTGTCACAAAGCTGAATCTGCCATGTACCGTTAAGCGGGCAATTGGAGAGTTGCGAAAAATCGTCGGCAGGAGTGTAGTAGTTCATCATATTCTCGTGGTCGCTCGGGTCTTTTGTGGTAACTGTTACAGGTCCACCACTTTGACCGGCGTGATAATATCCAGCAGGGATTGGGGGTTGATTGTAGGTGAAGGATGACCTGTACTGGGTGCTTGCAAGACCGGATTCCTGAGGCAGAGGCGATACTCCGCAGCGGTCACCGGTGACGAGAAGATAGTCAGAATTACGGGAGAAACAATAGCTGAAACCTAAACCGTAAGGGTTCTGGGTAGTGTCGCATTCGTCACCTTGCATATGGTCAGCAGAACCGTCCTGTCCGTTAACCAGATATGGAACGCCAGTGAAACAACCGCCACCACCGGCAACACTGGGCGGTACAGCCGTTGCTGACGGGTCTTTGAGTTTTAAAACGGCTTTACCTCCACCAGTGGGATTCATCGGGTCGTATGTGGGACAAAGAATGTTGAGTTCATAGTCTTGCATATACGAGTGCTCGTAGTTTACACAGATGGAGCAGATGTCGGATGCAGAATGAACTACTTTGGAGCCGAATTCATTGAAGGTTACAGGGGCTTCATAGCAGGCTGAACCGCAAGCATCGCCATCGGGAATAAATGTACGCACCTGATATGTCTTACTCTTTCTTGTCTGCTGCTCAATCTTTCTCAAGGTCAGAGTACCGTTATCGCCGTCGTAGCCAACGCTGACTTTGAGTGAATCGGCAGAGCAGACAGGTGTCAGGTCGTAGATTGTCTTAATCGGGTTTTGCGATATGCGTACCTGGATTTTAGGTAGGTTGTTGGATAGGCAGCCGTTCGAGTCTTCAATGGCAAGTGTGATGTCATAGCAGTCCACGTCCCTGAATTTGTTGAAGAACGCAGTCGTAGCCCCTAATTCGTATAGTGTGTCGATTGTGAAGTTCCATTTGAAGATGGATGTGCTGTCAACGGGATTATACCAGCCAGTGTTGTGAGTGTATTTGCCGTGTCCGTGGAAAAGGATACCTTGACCTTGGCACAGGAGAGCGGCGTCAACCCATGAAACGGTGTCAATCCGGATGATGCTGTCAGTTCTAAATATCGAGTCTCTCGGGACAACATGGAATACAACATGGTCCGTGTCATCCCATACGGTGTCGTACACAGTCATGGTGTCCATGACGAAAACCGTATCCCGTTGGTCGGGCACGGGACGGAGTTTATGTGTTGACAGGATATTGCCACGTTTGTCTGTCCTGCTGTAAGTGCTGTCAATAAAAGCCTCGATTTTTTCGCAGGCACGTTGGCAGTTGAATTCCATATGGAAGCCTTTGTATGTCCGGGTGGAATCAACCTTTGTCAGGAAACGAATTGTGAGAATCTTGGCCGTATTGTTGGGTGAGATAGTGAATGCCCTGTTCTCGCTCGAAGCGTAGCAATTGTTTATCTTCAACAGGAGGGGATCGTTGATAGTTGGGCCGTCGTATATATACAAGGTGTCACAGCATGCAATCTCGTAGTCGTTGAGAATAGCTGTCAGGTGTGCATTCGAATCCATAGCCTCACATCCTCCTGTTACATGCAGAGTAAGATCCATTCCACCACCATAGGATCCTGTGGGACCGCCGTCATCATAAAGATAGGCGGGTGGATCAATGCCGTTTATTGTGTCCCCGCTGAGGTTGGCGTCGAGGTTATAGACCACGCCGCCACCAGGTGCCTGTGCATATAGTTTCATGCCGCAGGCAAGACACAGAATCATTAATATAAAAGCAAGTTTTTTCATTTTTCTATATTATTGAGGGTTGTCAGAAATCATTCTATTTTTCAAGAGTTTCTTGGGCTTTTTCCTTCTGTAAAAGGATGGCCATCGTGGCTTGTTCTGCCAGACTGCTCATCTCAATGATGCTTCGTAAAGCAAGATATTTAGTTTGTCCGGATCTCAGTCTGAAATATACAGTTTTCTTGTCGTTCTTCTGCTGAAAATCGATGAAATTGTACCCATAGTAGCTCAAACCTTGAAGGTCGACAACAAAATTCTTGTCGAGATATTTGCCTGTAAGATAATCAAACACCTCGCTGATGTCATATACCGGGGCATTTTCGGGAATGTCGTTTGTCAGATAAAATGCAGATTGGGCATAAAGGCATCTCCATTCGGCCTTCCCTTCAGGGTATTCATTCGGATCGATATTGTTCCTCAGAAAGTAGGGTCTCAGCAGTATGTCACAATTCTGAGCCTGCAACTGTCCCCATGATCCGAAAATTGCGCACATCAATGCAAAAAAAACTATTTTTTTCATGGCAATATATATTTTTTATTTTCCATTTTAGAATTCTTGCGGAGTCTCCGCAAAAACTTCTTTGTATATATAGAGTCTTTGGGTGCGTTTTGGATACCCCCTCACCCTCAATTTTTAACTATATTTAAGAATTTTTTTGAATTTTTTTGACTAATGCCATCAAAAAGCCCAAAACAATGAATCCTCCGGGAGCCAAAATGAAGAGCAACATACCGTCGTTGCCACCGATGATGCTCTGGCCAAAAATGGCACCTGCTCCGAGCAGTTCGCGCACCAAACCCACCAAGGTAAGGGCCCAGGTGAATCCCAGTCCCATAAAGAGACCGTCAAGCAGCGAATGCCATACATTGTTCTTCGAGGCAAAGGCCTCGGCACGTCCCAGCACAATGCAGTTCACCACAATCAGCGGGATGAAGAGACCCAAGGTGTCGTATAAATCCGGAAGGTAAGCCTGCATCACCAACTGTACGATGGTGACGAAGGTGGCGATGACCACGATAAACGCAGGGATTCGAACCTTGTCGGGTATCACCGATTTAAGCAACGATATGACGATGTTCGACATCATCAGCACAAATGCTGTGGCCAACCCCATACACATGCCGTTAATAGCCGATGTGGTGGTGGCCAGTGTGGGGCACATACCCAATACCAGCACCCATGTGGGGTTCTCCTTGATAAGTCCGTTTTTAATAATGTCAGAAGCTTTCATTATTCGTTCCCTCCTTTCTGGAATGTATTATAAGCATTATTGATAAGTTCGCAGAATGCGCGTGAGGTGATGGTCGAACCGCTGATGGCGTCTACTTGGCCACCATCTTTCTTCACCTTTAATTCGGTTGATGGATTCATACCAATCACGTCTCCTTTGTTGCCTTTCTGGAACCATTCGCCGGCTTTTGCACCGAGACCCGGAGTCTCGGCGGTTTGCAGAATCTGGTATCCTGTAATATTGCCCTCGGCGTCGAAGCCTACTACGGCTCCCAGATGGCCGCCAAAGCCTTTCTCACTGCTGGCTTCGATAGCCATGCCTACCAGTTGGCCGTCGGGTCCGTAGGCCTTGGTGCAGTTGGTGCCGTCTATGGCGGTCTCCTCTAATTTATCGAATGCGGGAAGCACTGCTTTGATAGCTGCTTCCTTCTTGGCTTTCTGGGCATTGCTTATAGGCTCGGCTGTCACATAACTGACAAATGCCAAAGCAGCTGCCGCCACCACTGCAATGATTGTCAGCGACAGCAGCATATTAATGAGTGTGGATTGAGCTTTCTTTGCCATAATTGTTGTGAAGTTTAAACGTTGTTATGATGATATGTTAGCAAGCAAAGCGAGTGGGTTTGCACCAACGGTTAATAAGGGGAGTGACAGCGTTCATCAGCAGGATGGCGAACGACACGCCCTCGGGATAGGCTCCCCAGTTTCGGATGATGATGGTTAGCAGACCGCAGCCCACGCCAAACACCAACTGACCACTGCGTGCCATGGGTGAGGTTACCATATCAGTGGCCATGAAGCAGGCTCCTAACATGATACCACCGGTGAGAATGGTGGTGACAGGATCGATAAACTGAGTGGGGTTCACCAGCCACAGTATGCCGCTAAAGATAAAGGCGGTGCCGATAAAGGCCACTGGTATATGCCATGATATGACCTTACGCCACAACAGATATATGGCACCGATAAGGATGGCTATGGCGCTCACTTCGCCCAGCGAACCACCCATATGGCCAAGGAACATCTCGGTGAGGGTGGGCAGGTCGATGTTGCCTCCTTCTTTCAGAATCCCCAGCGGAGTGGGACCACTGACGGTGTCGGTGGTCATGGGGAACCATTTCCCCACGCTGGGCCATGTGGTCATCTGCACTGGGAAAGAGATGAGCAGGAACACACGGCCTACCAATGCCGGGTTGAAGGGGTTCTTGCCCAATCCGCCAAACGTCATCTTGCCAACGCCTATGGCCACCAAGGCGCCTATGGCCACCAGCCATATCATCTCGGCTGTGGCGGGCACGTTAAAGGCAAGCAGCAGACCTGTCACGATGGCGGACCCATCGCAAACCGTCGAAGGTACTTTCAAAATGAATTTCTCAATCAGCCATTGGAACAGGCAGCAGCATGCTACCGACACCATGCTGATAAGCAGGGCGTTCAGACCAAAGTAGGCAATGCCGGTAAGCAGCATGGGAACCAAGGCCAAATTGACGCGCCACATGATTTTCTTGGTCGATTCGTCGCTGTGGACGTGCGGTGAACCGGATATCTTTAATAGATTCATACCTTATATTATTATATTCAATTCAACAAACTCTTTTTATTACACCTCATTATTTCTTGGCAGCCATCATGGCGCGCACTTTGTTCTTGCCCAGACGTATCTCGTCGGTAAGAGGCTTGTTGGCGGGGCAGCTGAAGAAACAGCAGCCACACTCTATGCAGTCAAGTATATTGTGCGCTTGGGCTTCCTCGATTCGGTTGTTTTTGACCAATGCCGAGAAGAGGTAGGGCTCCAGTCCCATGGGGCATGCGTTGACACACTTGCCGCAACGTATGCAGTTGCTTTCCGGTCTGCGGCGCGATTCCGTCTCATCCATCACCAACACACTGCTGGCTCCTTTGGTGGTAGGGGCGTCCAGATTGCTGATAGCCTTGCCCATCATGGTACCGCCGCTGATTACTTTACCTGTATTCTCTGGCAGCTCGCCCAATGCGTGTTTGATAATGTCATTATAGGTGATACCTATGCGGCATTGGTAGTTATGTTGGCTGGGAAGCTTTTTGCCCGTTACCGTAAGTATGTTCTCAATAAGGGGCTTGTTCTTCTGGATAGCCTCATAGACGGCAAAGGTGGTACCGATATTGCTCACCACGCATCCCACGTCGATAGGCAGTTTGCCGCTGGGAACCTTGCGTCCTGTGATAGAATTGATAAGTTGCTTCTCGGCTCCTTGTGGGTATTTCACCACCAGGGGCTCTACGATAATGCCTTCGAATGTCTTTGCCATTTCGGTCATCACGCGGATGGGTTCGGGCTTGTTGCTTTCAATGCCGATATAGGCGTTGGGCACACCCAAAGCTTTGCGCAGGATGCTTACACCTATGCAAATCTCTTCGGCGTGTTCCATCATCACACGGTGGTCTGAGGTGAGGTAAGGCTCGCACTCAGCGGCATTGATAATAAGGTATTCCGCCTTTTTGCCTTCGGGCACACTGTATTTGATGTGTGCGGGGAAGGTGGCTCCGCCAAGTCCCACAATGCCCATCTCTTTCAGCTTAGCCACGATTTCCTTGGGTTCAAGGGTGCATTCGCGTTTGATGTCGGGTGTGCGGTCGATGGTCTCCATCCATTCATCGCCCTCCACATCAATATATATGGCTGTCTTGGGCAGCCCCACAATGTCTTTGCACACATCGATTTTGTTCACCGTTCCGCTCACTGGCGAGTGGATATTGGCGCACATAAAGGCTTGCGCCTCGGCAATCAGCTGGCCTACTTTCACCTTGTCGCCTTTGGCCACGATAGGTGTGGCAGGAGCTCCGAGGTGTTGGTTCATTAACACAGCCACCTGTTTGGGCAGGGGCATCTGCTCAATAGTGGCATTGGTCGATATTTTGTTCTCTTCCGGGTGTACACCACCCATTTTGAATGTCTTCATCTTTTCGGATTCTTTTGGTTGATTGTTCCAGATGTTCTGTGAGTAGTATTACACGGCGGGGGTAGGCACTTTCTCGGGAGCAGGCTCCTTGGCGGGTGCTGGCGCGGGTGCTCCGTCGGCGGGAACCTCTTTCTTGGGAGGCAGTGGCGGGAAGTTGACGGCGTGGATGGCCCCCGTCGGGCACTCGGCCACGCATTTGCGACAGAGGCGGCACAAGTTGAAATCAATATATGCCAGATTATTCTCCACCTTGATGGCACCGAACGGGCAGGTCTTTTCGCACTTGCCGCAACCTATGCAGGCTGCCGTGCACGACTTGCGGGCCAGGGCTCCTTTCTCCTTGTTGCGGCAGGCAACAAACACACGGCGGTTCTTCACCCCTTTCTTGCGCAACTCAATAATGCCGCGCGGACAGGCTTTGACGCAGGCTCCGCATGCGGTGCACTTGTCATCGTCAACGACAGGCAATCCCGTTTCGGGATCCATGCTGAGGGCTCCGAACTGGCAGACCTTGGAGCAGTTGCCCAGACCTAAACAGCCGAATACGCAGCCGCTCTCACCGGCATACACACTGTTGGCAAAGGCGCAGTCGGCCAGACCGTCGTAATTGTTCTTGGCCACAGCGTTTCCACAGCTGCCGTTGCAGCGTACCACAGCCACCATCGGATCCGAAATCTCAGCGGTGCATCCCAGCAGCGCGGCCACTTTTTTTGCCACTTCCTCACCACCTGCGGGGCAGTGTAGGCCATCCATGTTGCCCTGTTTTACAAAAGCCTCGGCCATGGCTCGACAACCTGCCTTGCCGCATCCTCCGCAGTTGGCGCCGGGCAGCACCTCGGCGATCTCGTCAATCAGCGGATCTTCTAAAACTTTGAACTTTTGGGCGACGAAATACAGTACAATGGCGAATATAATGCCTATCAGGCCTAACACCAGCACTGCAGTCAAAATCATGTTAGTCATTGTTTTATTAGTGTTTTGATAGTTTTTTTACTCTATAATATTTAAAATGCAAATTTACGTTTTTTTTTCATTACTGCAACCTTTCTTTGTGATTTTTTTATAAAAAGATTTCAACCGTTGTTGATACAGCCCGATTCCACTCTTGCAAAACCATCGTTTACAGCGTGCTGCAACACAATGCCCATTCCCTTTTCAGGCAGACATCCATGTTGCTGGAAAATGCTCTTCAAAAATCTTTTTTATGGTTTGATAATCTGCCTGTTGCCGCAACATCTCCACGACCCTCCTTCAAAAGTTCGACGTTTGCTCGTCGCCGGCCCACAGTCCGAGTGCCCAAACCCGGCATCCGGAGCACTCTCAATCCAAGGATTTCCTTTCCCACAGCGTGGACAGTTCGTCAGTCCAAAGCTTCGAAACGGGAAAAAGAGACAAAAAAAGCCATGATTGTACACCCCGAAAACCGGAGATGTCAGTGAAAAAAAACGACCATTTATTCCCCCATGGCCGGTGATATGAATGCACATGTTTTGTGCTTGCTAAATTGCTTGTTGCTAATATATTAATATGCCTTTGTGTTGCTTTTCCAGAGCTGGAAAGATTTTTTTGTCTTTTTTTTATGGCAAAAAAAAATTGTAATATGAAAAAAAAAGTGTATTTTTGTACCGAGAAAAAAATGTTTAAACGAGAAATAATTAATTAAAAAACATAGAAATGAGCAAAGTACTTGTTGGATTTGATTTTTCCAAAGGGTCGGCTAATGCGGTCGATTTGGCTATTGACATTGCCAACCGTTTTCAACAGGATCTTCGACTTGTGTATGTGAAAGAAAAGGATCAGGACGAAGGCCCAATCCGTGAGGAAATCGAGCGGCGCAACGCCGGTGTGGCGCACTTGCTGAAGGGGATAAAAATGGAATATGTAATCCGTGAGGGTAAAGTGTCGCGCGAACTGTGTGAGCAGGCCAAGGAAGACGGAGCCTTCCTTATTATTGTGGGAACCCACGGCATGTCGGGCTTTGAGAAAAACTGGATTGGGCGCAACACCTACCGTACCATTGCAGAGTCGCCTGCCCCTGTACTCACCATACGTGAGAACTTCAATTTCCGTAAGTCGTTGGATCGTATTGTCGTGCCCATCGACAGCTCGCCCGATACCCGTCAGAAACTGCCCGCAGCGGCCAATTTCGCCAAGGTGTTCGGCTCTGAGTTGCACATTCTGGGTCTTTACACTTCCGACAATAAGACCATCAAAGGAATTGTGGACAGCTATGTGAACCAAGTCGACAACTTCCTCGAAAAAGCCGACGTGAAGCATGTTTGCAAATGCGTCAGTGTGCCCAAAAATCTTACTATCACTACATTGGAGTATGCCGAAGAGATTGACGCCGACATGATTGTTATCATGACCGAGCAAGAGACCTCCCTCACCAGCTTCCTGTTGGGCAACTATGCGCAGCAGATGCTCACCATGTCCGACCGCCCGGTGCTCTCCATCCGTCCCGAGGAGGTCAACTCTTTTGCTAAGTAAGAAAGCACAAAACGTTGTCTGGTTTCTTTGTCCCGGACAGGGAAGAAGCAGGCAACGTTTTGATTTTTATATTTGTTGTATGAAGAAGATTGTATTGTTGTTCTTGTTGTGTGCCATGGTATGCGGTGCTGCCTACGCGCAGACCTACCGTGGTTACGGCAGCAACAGAAGCAAAGGACATATAGAAATAAAAGGCGATGTGGCCGTCACGCAATTGGTTCAGAAACATATCGAACTCAACGAGCGTGTCCGCACCATCCCTGGCTACCGCATTCAGGTGGCCTCGCTGTCCGGCACAGCCTCCAAAAACAGAGCGTTCGACATGAAAGACCGAATCCGTGAGGCTTACCCGGGTGTGGAAGCCTACGTTGTTTTCGACGAGCCGAACTTTAAAGTGAAGGTGGGTGATTTCCGCACCCGTCTTGATGCCTATGTCTTTCTTCAACGCATCCGCAACGAATTTCCCGGCACAATCATCCGCGATAATATCTATCCCACCCAAATCAACTGGGACGAAATGGTTCCCGAGACAGAAGACGATATTTGATTCTTTGTTCAAGAATTCCACACATGCCCTCCATCCCGCAGGTGGAGGGTTTATTTTTGCCCATTCCAAGGAGTCCCTTCAAAACCCTGTCGTGAGTCCAAGATTGGCTCTTTCGTGTTTCCTTACACCTTAGTTCTATCATCATTTATCCTACCGTAATGGGAGAACGATGGGAGAACGAGCGAAGGAAGAGCGAAGGAAGAGCGATGTTTGGATTTTTTTTGGGAATTTGTTTTAGCTGGTTGAAAATGAATAAACTATGGCTAAAAATGGCTGTCTGGGCGGTTTTTGAGGCTTTTGAAAGCCTGCCGATGGCGGTGGTGGCGATGGGGCAAGGCGGTTTATAGACGGTAGGTCGGGGGGAGGGTGAAAAAAAGAAAGAGGTCTTGGTGAAGTTGCCAAGACCTTTGTTGTTGGTAGCGGGAATCAGACTTGAACTGATGACCTCCGGGTTATGAATCCAGCGCTCTAACCAGCTGAGCTATCCCGCCAACATTTGCCTTTTGTTTCTCTCAAAGCGGTTGCAAAAGTACTAACTTTTTACGATATGACAAAATTTTTTTCAAAAAAAAATATCTACATACTATAAATGAATTTTTTACGTTAACAATAATATTTAAAAAAATACTACAAATGGCTACTGAAGACAATAAATTATACAGCAATTTCGACTATGATTCGGCCTTAAGTGTGCAGCAGGGTGTGAAACAGCCTGAGCAAGTGAGTAATAGCTATCTTGACAGGGTTCGTGCCCGTCATCGGGAGGAGCCGAGTGTAGATGATTTGGTAGGAGGGATTCTGAGGGGTGAGCGTACTATGCTTAGTCGCGCCATTACGTTGGTAGAGAGTTCGCTGCATGCCCACCAACAGAAAGCACAGCAGGTGATTGAGCGTTGTTTGCCTTATTCGGGCAAGTCGGTGCGGCTGGGCATCACGGGTGTGCCGGGTGCGGGCAAGAGCACCATTATCGAAGCGTTGGGCAAATATCTCACCGCCCACAACCACAAGGTGGCGGTGCTGGCCATCGACCCCAGCAGTGAACGCAGCAAAGGCAGTATCTTGGGCGATAAAACCCGTATGGAAGAGCTTTCGGTCGACCCGAATGCCTTTATCCGTCCTTCGCCTTCGGCCGGCTCGTTGGGCGGTGTGGCGCGCAAGACCCGCGAGATTATTGTTCTCTGCGAGGCTGCGGGATTCGACGTGGTGATAGTGGAGACAGTGGGTGTGGGACAGTCGGAGGTGGCGGCACATTCGATGGTCGACTTTTTCCTGTTGTTGCAGTTGGCCAACACCGGCGACGAGTTGCAGGGCATCAAGCGCGGCATCATGGAGATGGCCGACATGATTGCCATCAACAAGTGCGACATCGACCAGATGAAAGCTGAGTTGGCGGCCACTCAATTCCGCAATGCACTGCATCTTTTCCCCATGCCCGATTCGCAGTGGATGGTGAAGGTGATGCTCTGTTCGGCGTATACGCATCAGGGGGTGCAGGATTTGTGGAACAATGTGATGGAATATGTCGCTTTCACTAAGGCGAACGGTTATTTCTACCACAAGCGTCAACAGCAGAATCTACGCATACTCAACGAGACGATAGAGAACGGCTTGCGCGACCGTTTCTACAACGCTCCCGGCATGGAGGAGCGTCTGGCGCAGGTGAGCAAGGATATTCTGGAAAACAAGATAAGCGCCTATGCCGCTGCCGATATGCTGCTTGACAGCGTCCGATAGGCCATGATTTATCTGCATATCCCTTTCTGCCACAGGAAGTGCACGTATTGTGCGTTCTATTCGGTGGTGACCTCGCATGAGAAACAGACTTATGTGGATGCGCTTTGCCGTGAGATGGCCATGCGCCGCCATACGGTGGGTCATGCGGTGCGAACCGTTTATTTCGGCGGAGGAACCCCCTCGCTGCTTACTGTCGCCCAGTTGGGGCAGATTGTGGATTGTCTCAGTGCGAACTACGATGTTTCGCAGGTGGAGGAAACCACCCTCGAGGCCAATCCGGAAGACCTTACAGCGCAATACCTTTCTGAATTGAAGAGTGTGGGGTTCTTCAACCGGTTGAGCATCGGGGTACAGTCGTTCAGCGACGGGGATTTACAGTTGCTGAACCGCAGGCACAATGCGGCACAGGCTGTCGAAGCGGTGGAGAATGCTGTTGCGGCAGGGTTCGGCAATGTGAGCATTGACTTGATATATGGCTTGCCGGGGCAGAGCGTGGAGGCTTGGCGCAGCAATCTGGAGTGTGTTTCCAAACTGCCGGTGACGCATTTGTCGGCTTATGCCTTGACGATTGAGCCGGGGACGATTCTTGCCAAGCAGGTGGAGCGGGGACGCATGGTGCCCGCCGGCGAGAATGAGGTGTTGGAACACTATCGGGTGATGCTGCAATGGGCAGCGGAGAACGGTTTTGCGCAATATGAGATTTCCAATTTCTGCCGACCGGGGTTCAAGGCACGGCACAACAGCCGCTATTGGGACAGGACACCCTATTTGGGGGTGGGAGCAGCAGCCCACTCATTTGATGGGGAATACCGCCGATGGAATGTGGCCGATGTGAAGCAGTATGTGGAGAGTGCCGCGAAGGGGCATATTGCCCACGAAGAGGAGCAACTGGGGCTGAAAGATGCACACAATGAATATCTGATGACTGCATTGCGGACGGTGGAGGGAATTGCGAAGAACAAGGTGGCTGCACCTTTTGCCGTGCGGTTGGCGAAGGAGGTGCAGCGCTTCATCGCCGCCGGGCTGGTAGAGGAAACCCCGACGCACTACCGCCCCACAGCCGAAGGCCTTCTACACGCCGACGGCATGGCAGCAGAGCTGTTTATATAGGCTGGTGATGGTATTGACAGCTTGAAAAGCGGCAGAGGGTTTTGTTTGAGGCTTTGGTTATGGCTGATGGTTTTGAGATTGTGTCCCATTGGAACGCATTTTTTTCGAGGGTACAGTTCTCAGACTGCATTTCGTGGCTGGGGAGAAAGCCGCTCTTTATAAAACTGAAGAGAATTTTTTTTTCTGAAAATAGATATTTGAGAAAAAAGTTGTATCTTTGCACCATGTTTAGCGAGAGAAGCTAAACTGTATTTTATTGAATAAAGGAGCGTTATGCTTGTCTTGTAAGAGAAAATGTGAGAAGTTTTCTGCTTAAAATGTACAAGAAGAGTATATGGTTCCACGCTATTAGCGTGTTGCTGTTGCTGCATCTTTTACATTTGGGTCTTTCTCACAACCTTCTCTTAGAATGTGTAGCATATTCAGTGCCACGCTTTCTTTTTTGTTAATTAATTAACTGCTTTGTTGGCACTGTGAAGCGAAAAAACGATGCCAATGGTGAGATAATAACATATTGATTAGTAGTATGAAAAACAAAATCTCGTTATTGCTTCTGCAAGCGAGTGCTATTGCCAATAGCTGTTATGGAATGTAATTTTTAGTGTAAAATAAAAAAAAACAAAACAAAATTAAACAAAAAACCAATGAAAAAAGAATACAAACAACCAAAAATCACGAAAGTGGAATTCAGGACAGAAGTGGGTGTTGATGGTTCTATCACACAAACAAGCACTGAAACGTGGGAGGCAACATCGGTTCCCGGTGACGGTACCCAGCAGTACAGCTATAGAACAGAAGGCGGAGGATTCTTTTAATCGATAATCCCTTCCGAAAAAACAAGCAATTATAATATATAGAACAAAAATAAATAAGATAATAAGTTAAGTGATGAAAAGAAGATATTTAATGTTAGGCATCATGGTGGCATTGCTGGCCACGACAGGATGCAAGAAAGAGCAGACTGGGGAAAAGGTGCCGATGACGTTCACCGTGTATATGGAGGGTCATGGCAGCAAGGATGCAAAGGTTCATTTAGATGCCAACTGGAAGCCCTGTTGGGATGCCGATGACGTTATCCAAATCAACGATGGAAGTGGTACTGTTACTCCGATCGCTAACAATCCGACAAGGGGATTGTTCACAGCCGATATAACCCCAGATGTGACTCCCTATTGTGCCGTATATCCTGCAGGGCTTGTGAATGGTGAAGTTACAAGCCAGCCCACCATAGATCTTCCACGAGTTCAAGTGTACGAGACCGATGTAGACGGGGTTCAGAAAATCAATGCTCCGATGGCTGCTTATAATCCCCAAAACCCAGTGCTTGAGTTTAAAAACTTATGCGGTTTGTTGGAGATAACCGTTACCAACGACAAGGCTTGGGATATGGTATTGGACTCTATTCGTGTTGAGGCTTCAGCAGCAAATCTTTGCGGCAAGGTGGTATACAGTCTGAGTGGAAACAATCCTTCACTGGTCAGTTTTGCAGGAGATAACAAGATGGTTGTCAGCCTTGCCGGAGCAGAGGTTGGGACTAATCAGTATGCCAGTATGAACGAACGAATAAATAGTAATAAAGTCCATTCGCAGGCACCTGTCACGACTGGAGGGAAAACCTCTGAAAAGTATTATGTCACCCTGCCTCCTGTAGCCCAGACTGCCGGAAATGTGTTTACAATCCGTGTGTTTTCGCATCCTATTTTCAATAAGGCTACCAATTCGACGGTAACGTTTGCCGAAGAAGAGGAGGATGAGGTTCACATCGTTTATTCGAGAACATCGAGCAGCAGTGCCGGTTACATTTTGCGTAATGAAATTGTCCCGGTTGCGATGGGTCTCAGCGAGGCAAACATCCTGTTTACAAGCATGAAGGCATTTTCCGTAAGTGCAAATACGCAGGTGTGTTTCTCGCGCGGATATACACAGTACAATATTAATACGCACAATTGGCGTTTTGCTCCCCGCCAGTGGTCATTCTTGTATCAGTCAGCTCCAAATTATAACTCGCTTTCAAATCACTTCTCCTTTGATAATGATCATCCGAATACAACTGGATGGATTGAATATTTTGGCTGGGCCACAGGCGACGACCCGACACGCGGGCAAACCGCTGCGGCTATGGCACCAAATTTAACCTTCAACAACAGAGACTTGACAGGAAACTTGCGGAACAGAGACTGGGGTGTGAATTTCACCAATACCGGTGCCACGTGGTTTACGCCTTCGCAGAGTGAGTACCACTATGTGTTTAAAGACCGTACCAGTACGACTATGAATGACGGCGTTATGGGCGCTCATACATACAAGTTTGGTTGGGCTACCATCAATTATAGCTCTGGAAACTCATGGGGAGAGAGTAATAACTGGAATGGTCCGGTTTATGGTGTTATCTTGATTCCTGACGGAGTTAATCCCAAGCGCTTTTCCCAAGAGAAAGGGGCAAAACGGTTGAGCCTTTCAGAATTCAAGTCGAACGAGGAGGCGATGGGGGATGCGAACAATAACAAATACAGGAATGACAATATTTATACTCAGGAGCAGTTTGAGTATCTTGAAGCCCATGGCTGTATATTCTTCCCATGTATTGGACACATTAGACTGGAGGCTGTATTGTTACCGATACCATTCTACGAATTAAAGAATGAGGTTGATAATGGTGGAAGACTCAATCCTCCCGATGTCCGTATATGGTCTCGTACATATGACTCACATCATCTTAATCAAGGGTATGAGGCATTATTTGATTCAGGTAATCCCAATAGCTTAACTCAACAGGATACCAGAAATGTCTTGGATGCATCCGACTTGGCATGCGACCTGCATTGTGTGCGTTTAGTCTGCAATTATGGAACTCCTTATATCTGGGATCCCGACCAGATGTAATAAAAATGGCTGGATAAAATTTTTATAAGAGTCACATGTCTCTTTTTCCGATTTTGTTTTTATGACAACACTGTCATTAAAATGATCGAGTGACTGGAAGTGGCCGCCGTGATGGCGGCTGCTTCTTTTTTTAAATGAGAGAGAGGCCGGCGATGTCGCCGCCGCAGTTGTCGTGGCGTGCACCGGTGACGCTGCCGAGGCAGTTGTTTTTCTTGTTGAGGCGCAGGTAGCCAAGAAGGGCGAAGATGATGGCTTCTTTGTAGTCGATGATGTCGTCGGAGGGGATGGTGATTTTACATCCGGGAATCATGGCCTGCAGGCGGGCGATGAGGTATTTGTTTTTCGCTCCGCCGCCGGTGACGAGCATGGTGTTGATGCTATGGCCTTTGGTGGCCCATGTGATTTGGCGTGCTATGTGTTCGACGGTGGTGGAGAGTTGGTTTTTCGCTGTTTTGGGGTCGGAGGTGAGCAAGGGGAGGAAATGGGAGACAAACCATTCTTTGCCTAAGGATTTGGGTTGGGGCTGCCGATAGTAGTCGAGTGCATCGAGACGGGCGAGCAGGGATTTGTCGACGGTGCCGGTGCGGGCCATTTGTCCGTTGTTGTCGAAGGGTTGGCCGAGGAGGCGCGAAAGATGGTTCAACGCCATGTTGCAGGGGCAGACGTCGAAGGCTATGCGCGAGCCGTCGGATTGTTCGTAGGAGATGTTGGAGAAGCCGCCGAGGTTGAGACAGGCGTCGTATTGTCCGAAAAGGAGGCGGTCGCCAATGGGCACGAGGGGGGCTCCCTGTCCGCCCATGGCTACGTCGAGGTTTCGGAAGTTGAAGACCACAGGGAGGCCGGTTTCGGCAGCGATGGCATCGCCGTCGCCTATCTGTGCGGTAAGTCTGAGCGAGGGTTGATGGAAGATGGTGTGGCCGTGGGAGGCTATGGCGTCGCACGGGCCGGGGTGTTCCTGACGGAAACGGTTGACCATTTGGCCAAGGTAGTGCCCCAGTTTGACGTTGATGAGGGCGTATTCGTAGGCGGAGGCTCGCTCGAGGGTGGAGAGTGTGAGTGTCCAGTCGCGGCTGTAGCTGTAGGTTTCGGCGGCCAAAAGTTGGAAATGGTGTTCGTTTATGTCGCAATAGGCAACATCCAATCCGTCGAGAGAGGTTCCTGACATCAATCCTATTATTCTCATGGTTTTGTTTTTTGGGGTGATAGGTTTTTATGGTTTTTGGGGAATCTGGGGCTATTGGTTTTCGGGGAGGTCGGCGAGGGCTGCTTTGAGGTCGACGACAAAGTCTTGGTTGAAGCGTTCGATGCCGGGCTTGAAGAGGTGGTTGCTGTTGCAGAAATGGACGGTGTCGACAAGGGGGAGGATTTTGTAGCGGTAGGGGCCGAGGGCTTTCATTTTGTTTTCGAACCATTCGTGGTTTTTGAAGGCTGAGCGGAGCTGGTAGGCATCCTGGACTTCGACCAGGAGGTAGGGGATGTTGTGTTTTTTGATAAGGACGAGACATTGTTTCAGAGCCTCCATTTGGTCGGGTCGGATGACGATGTTGTGGCGTGAATAGCGTTTCCGCTCAAATTCTTTGGTGTTGATTTCGACGTAGCCACCGGGGATGTATTCGGCTCCGTCGAAGACGCTATCCTCTTTGAAGGATTGGAGGCGGTGGCAGATTTTCTGGTTGTATAAGCTATAGAACCAGGTGTTTATGACTTTCATGTTGTTTGTTCGCCAAGCCATCTTGGTGGACTCCCAATTGATGGGGGCGTTGATGAGAAGGTCGACGGCACATTCGATGCCGTCGTTTTTCATGATGTCGGGATGGACTTCGAAGACGATAAAGCGGGGGTTGATGCTGTCGAGATAGGTTTTGAGCAGCACGAGGGTTTGGACGGGAGTCTGGTTGGAGGAGCCCAAGTTGAAACAACTGATGCCCTGGGAGCGATAGAAGCGGGTGTCGAAGGTGCGGTAGCTGTGGGAGGAGCCGAGGAAAAGAACGTCGACATTGCGGTAGTTGCGGATGTCTTTGATGCGGGAGTTGAGGAATCCGCGGTTGCCCATCTCGGTGCGAGCTGTGCGTATCCAGCCCCAGTCGCCCAAGAGACATAGTAACAGGAGGTAGGCGGGTAGGGCCACCAAGGAGAAAAGAACCGTGTTGCGTATCAGTTGTCTCATTTTTCAGAATTGGAAATAGATGAAGGGCATTTCGTTGGTGACCATGTAGGCACCTATCATGAAGAGCAGGACGATATATCCAGCCCATCGCAAGATTCGGTTGCGGGGTTGGCGTGCAAATTCGTGTTCCTGACTGCGGTTAACCCATTCTACAATGGTCATTATTGTGACGGAGACGAGGACAATCCATGCATCCATGTCGGAGGTGAGGGTAGGGGAGCCGTCGAAGAGTGTCGAGAACATGTGGACGTAGTACTGCCAGGCCTCGGCGATGCTGTCGGCACGGAAGAGTATCCAGCCCATTACGGCGAGGAAGAAGGTGAGCAGCATTTGACCCAGTTCGCGGAGGGAGGGCAGGATGCGGTTTTCGGCCACGACGTTGCGGTATTTGCGGTTTTTGCCTAAGAGGATGAGGGGAAGGAAGAGCAGGGCATGGTATGCGCCCCAGGCTACGAAAGTCCAGTTGGCGCCGTGCCATAGGCCGCTCACCAAAAAGATGACGAGGGTGTTGAGCAATACGCGCCCTTTCGACACACGGCTGCCGCCCATGGGGATGTATATGTAATCGCGGAACCAAGTGGTGAGGGATATGTGCCAGCGACGCCAGAATTCGGCTATATCGCGGCTGAAATAAGGTACGTTGAAGTTGCGGCGTAGGCGGATGCCGAACAGCTTGGCGCAGCCGATGGCGATGTCGCTGTAGCCGGAGAAGTCGCCGTAAATCTGGATGGTAAAGAGGATGGCGGCAAGCAGCAGAGACGAGCCGTTGAACCAGTCGGGGTGGTCGAAGATATTGTCCACATAGATGGCGCAGCTGTCAGCCACCACCATTTTTTTGAAAAAGCCCCATAGCATTTGCCTGAGACCGTCGACGGCTGTGCGGTAATCGAACTTCCGTGCCTGTTCGAACTGGGGCAACAGGCTGGTGGCGCGCTCGATGGGGCCTGCCACCAGCTGGGGGAAGAAACTCACGTAGGCAAAGAAGGCCACCGCGTTGCGGGTGGGAGTACAGCCGTCTCGGCTGTTAGGAGTACAGCCATCTCGGCTGTCATCAGATTGCCGAGTGTTGCGGTAAACATCAATGCTGTAGCTCAACGCCTGGAAGGTGTAGAACGAGATGCCAACGGGCAGCACCAGATGTAGCAATAACCGGTCGGCATCCCCCCCGAGGA
>JAEEGK010001614.1_pt1 | contig 56574 bp, 47 predicted proteins | sample 8958771 | NCBI WGS metagenome assembly JAEEGK01 (sample SAMN16246547, study PRJNA631951) | gut metagenome | biome: gut microbiome; feature: rumen; material: SC-attached | host: Bos | place: Iran: Karaj | collected 2018-10 | reverse complement strand
GCATCTATAATTCCTCCGCGTCATTTACTGCTCTCCGGCAGCAAGCTCTTTTCTCTTTTCTATCAGATAATCCGCTATATTCTCGACGGATTGTCCCATATGTGCCCATGACTCGGCGCGCGCCTTGTCTCTTTCTTTTTTCAGACGAGTATCGGCAAGCCCCGTGTTTATGAGTTATTTAATATTCTTCATGTTTTCGCTCGTAAGGCGGATTCCGATCTTATCTAGTGTCTCAAATATCCATTCTCTTTCCTTAAGCCACCATGAATCATATATTCCGTTGTCAAAAGAGGTCTCGGCAAAAATTACCGGCCTGTCAAAAACAAGTGCGTAATCAAGTATTACTCCCGAGAAATCCGATATCAGGATATCCGATCGGTTCAGAGTATCGAAGTTGTCGATATTTCTGTCCCACTTGAGTTTATCACTCTCGGGATATGCCTTCATCATCGGCTCTATCATTGCTTTTTCGGAAACAAAGGTCTGCGGATGAGGTCTTATGATGATCTTATATCCTGTTGCTATGAGCTCGTCGATCATCTTCTTTCCGTATTTGTTAAGTATGGAGCTCGGTCCCCATGACGGCGCCAGAAGGATCGTTGTCTCATGCTCTTTAGATGAGCCGTCTCCGGTTTCTAAAAGTCTTTTTCTAAGTGCATCCATGTGAGGTATTCCCACAAGCTTTGCCTCTTTTTCCGGCAAGCTGCGAAGCGCTTCAAGGTCGCGCACCTGCTTTATCTGGAAGTCTCCGCTAAGGAGCATTGCATCATAGTAATCGATTCCGAACATGCGGTACATGGTAACGTCGCCCGCAGCGTGAAGGACATGTGCATACCACTTTACATCTCTGGATCTTTTCCACTGGTAAACGTCAAGTCCGGGGGTCGTGGATAACACGATATCAGCCTTAAGCATGTTCATTCTTGCATAGGCCCTGTTTCCTTCACCGAGAAACTCAGTGCGCACGTGTTCATATTTTTCATTAAGTAACGGATCATCCTTTTCCGCGGTAAGATATACGAGTTTTTCTCCGCGCTTTTCCATCTCGTCGCAGATAGGCTTAAATATGGTCAGATATCTCTTACTGTCCGTAAAGATCGCATACGGTATACGACCTTCGTCCTGTTCTTTTATGTTACCACCGGAAATTTTAAACTTCATCTTCATAAAGGAATTACGAAGGAAATAGTAGCCCGCGCTCAATACTCCGATCAGTATCGTAAAGAGCATGCTACCGGTTCCGGGGTCAATATACATAAATAAAAGCATTTTGTTTCTCTCTTTCTTACTTGTACCAGCTTCTATTATTACGACATTGGATGTACATATTCATCAAAAATACCTATCACATTATACATTGAATATTTTCCTTTTTCTAGCTGTCTCGATTGTGGTATAGTACTATTGTTCTATAGCCTTACCATCAACTTACTGATACTCCCTCTCCGCCGCAGAGCGGATGCCATGCGAAAGTGAGAAAGAGAACTATCCACTAAACTCAAGCCCGGTGTCGACCTAATAAGAAAGATATTCAAAGGCGATGAACACCATTGTGCACCAAGCGTTTTATGTTACAATAGACGAGTAATAACATTAATAACTAACAGGAAGGAAGAACTAATGGAATCATACAGAGACAATCTGGAAATCGACCTCAAGGACCTTGCCCTCAATATTCTCAAGTACTGGAAGGCAATCATCCTTACTACAATAATATTTGGAATACTGGGACTTGGATATACACTCTATTCAAGCGGATACTTATCAGCGCCTGTAACTATTCAGGATGAAAAGGGGCTCAGCAGCCTCACCTTGGAGGAACTCAAGGACACGGTAAAAGAAGTACTCACAGCCAGAGAGATAAGAGATGTAGAGCTTACTTATAATGCATATCTGGAATGCGAGAAGCTATACAACAAAATAGAAAAAAGCAGTGCAGAAGACAATACCGAGCTCGAAATAGAACTTCTCAAAGCTACTCAGCAAATTCTCGCAGTTAAGAGCTATTTCTCGGCTGAGCAGCTGGCATATTACAATGCCCTGTTCGAAAAAGATGACAAAGAAATGAACCCGGCGTTTCTCATCCATACGGAAACCATCCTCAAAAATTATAAAGAAAAAACCGAGAAAAACAACGAAGCCATAGAAGAAAAGCCCAAGTTTTCATTTAAGAAGGTAATACTTGCAGCGTTCCTCGGAGCATTCCTGGTTATCATACTGGTTTCACTTAAGTACATCATGAAACCGTTTCTCAAAACTGCCGATGATCTCAGGTCTGCTTTTAAGCTTCATATCATCAGCAGCTTACGAAACGTCGACGAAAACTCACTCACCTACGTATATAGCAGTATCCTCGCTTCACTTAAGAGTTCCAATGCAAAAAAAGTGTTCTTCTTAAGCGCAACAGCTGATGCAGACGTAGCAGAGTTAAGACATAAGACAAGCGAAAAGTTCAACACCGTCGACATAACCGCCAACGCAAGCAACAACATACTCGAAGATCCCACAGCCCTTGATTCTATCGTAGATTCAGACGGAGTCATCCTCTTTGAGAAGATTGGCCGCTCCAAGTACGACGACATTGCAAGAGAGCTCGAGATCTGCAACAGCCTCGGTGTCAAAGTCCTCGGAGCTGTAGTAACAGAATAAAAACATATTCCGAATAAAGAGTTAAAACTTGAACACCAAAATGTTCCTAATCTCTCTTTCTTACTTCCTATCTATCTTTTTAAAGCAGCGTGTAAGCCATAGGCCCACACGCTGTTCTTAATTTCATCATCCTCATCATTTTAATAACAGATACCGGAAGAACTTGATATTGGTCACGATATATCGCCTAAACAGCCTAACAGGATCCTTGAACAGTCTGTACAGCCACTCAAGGCCGATCCTGCGGATCCACTTGGGTGCTCTCCGGATAGTTCCTGCATGGAAATCAAAGCCTGCGCCTACGCCCATCATAACGGCATTGACCATGCCCTTATGCGCATTCATCCACTTCTCCTGCTTTGGAGCACCAAGGCCTATCCATACGATATCTGCGCCGGATTCATTTATCCTCTTGATATCCTCGGCATCTTCTTCCTCTGTCAAATCTCTGAACGGAGGTGAATAGAAACCTCTTATATCTATTCCGGGATACTTCTTACTTAGTCTTTCCTTCAAGGAATCCAATGTTTCTCGAGTTGATCCGTAGAAATAATGGGAAATCCCTGTATTACAAGTATCCCTGAACATATTTTCCATAAAATCAGGACCCGCAACACGCTCTGCGCCCTGATGCCCCTTCCTAAACTCCAATCTTGCTATAGGCGCTCCATCCGGGAATACATATGCCGCGTTATTGAGCACATCCGCATAATCCTTATTTTCTCTTGCCATAACCGAAGTATGCACGTTGGAGAAGCAGATATACTCCCCCTTAAGGCTATCAAGATGCCTCATTACATGATAAACAGCCTCTTCAATGCGGGCTATGCAGTATCTCACGCCGAAGAGTTCAAATCGCTCTTTCCTGATATATCCCGGAATAGTTGCGTACTCATTCCGGTCTGTAACAATACCGGATCTAACCCTGTAACTTCCAACATTCAGCGGAAGATAAGTTCTGATCCCGCGTTCTTCCAGTGCATCAAGAGCTTCATCAAGTTCCTTGTCGGATGCTCCATCCTGAAACAAAAGAACTCCCTCACAATCGTCTTCCTGAACAGCCCTGCCTGCAGCCTCAATATCCCCATCCGGAAGATGCATCTCAAATGCCGAAGAAGCTCCGGGAATCCCCCACTTCTTGAAGCAGATCTTCCTGTAGATCATTCTGAAAATATATCCGAATATAGTGCCGAAAGTAAGAAACAGCCCCATGACAATTCTGGATGTAAGCACCGCATTATGAGCGGCATAGAAATACAATACGGAAAGTCCCACAAGCAATATACGATTCTTTACAATCGATACGAGATTATCAACAGGATCCATCTCAGCCACGCAGGGTTTTCTCATATCATGATAGATATATATTATAGATTCCAACAGCAGAACCGATATAAGCATATCCACATATATTCCCGTGCTGTAATCCTGCCAATTTACGATAGCCTTGAATCTAAGGGCGATTGCAAGAAAAAAAGATATAAGTATGGAAAATATATCCACAACAAATGTACATCGCATTATATGTCGGTTTTTGGTATTATTTCTGCTTTTTATCATAGCAAGCTCCATATTATAAGGTCTTTTTTATTTTAGCCAATATTGGTTTTATGTTACTCAATAGAAAAGAATCCCTCATGACCAAAAGTGAACCAAAGTATATTATAGCCCCAACAATTATCATTATGATAGTATCTGTAACACGCGGTTCCAGTTTGGTACTCATTACTCTGAGCACCATCAGCATCAAACCTCCGGCGACAACGTAGTGCCTAGCGCACATGATTATCTTCTTAGGTGAAAGTTCTTTTCTTACAAGGAATATCTGCACCACAGTAATTAGTGTCTCCGCCACGACAGATGCAACTGCTGCTCCGATTGAGGCGAAAAATCTTATCAGGATCATATTGAGGCAGAAATTAACCACTGCTCCAATAACAACACTCAACGTGAACATATTCTGTCTGTTGGTAGGGATCAAATACTGTATCCCCGTAACATTACTTATTCCTATTGCCAATATTATAAATCCTAATATACATAAAAGCGGCACAACCTTCTGAAAGTCTTCACCAAAAAACCAAGGCACAAAACAAGAAGCCGTTCCGAGTAGTCCAAAACACAACGGAATTCCCATAAACCACACGAAATTGTATGCTTTGTACATTAATTCGCTGACTTTCTCTGACTCTCCCTTGGCATAATGAGTGCCTATCCTCGAAGCCATCACCGCGCCCAATGAAGTAACAACGGCCAAAACCGCTTTGGTTATCTTCATTGCCTGCTCATAATAACCGTTTTCAAAATCACTCCCCGTTATAACACCGATCATAGTCTTATCCATAACTGTATATACCTGAATTGCTACAGTCGGAACAAACAGCGTTAAAATGGGAATGATATTTCTGAAAGGATGTATTTCTTGTATATGCGGCTTCTCTATATATTTTGAAAGCATAAACCACTGTGATATATTACCGGACAAAAGAAAAAATGCCGTGCCAAATGCGTAGACGGCTACATCATCCTTAGATCTTACAAATGTAAAGATATAAACGATATTGGCCACTCTAAATATAGCATTTACAAATACAATTCTGCCAAACTCTTCAATGCCCTGTAAGAACCACGCAGTATTTGCTACAACCGCCAATATTTCCAATACCAGAACCAGATACAATACTTGGTTCTCCCTGGTAAGCGCAAAAGGTATATAAATAAGCGAGACTATCAGACCGGTTATAACTTCCAGAGTTTTCGTCTCCCAAAAAACCTTCGATCGCTTCTTTATATCATCCCTGACGTACGAGACCTCCCTTTGTCCAAACGTCGCCATTCCAAGGGCTGCCGTGATCACAAAATAAGAGACAATAGACTCCGCAAAGCTATATGCTCCTACGCCATCGGGGCCAATAGTACTTGACAGATATGGCGCAGTTATCAAGGGCGTAAGAATGATCAGCAGCTGATAACTTGCATTAAATATATAATTCTTCTTGATACTTTTTCCGGATCTTACTGACATATTCTCCTATACTTCTTGTAATCGTCATACAATAAAACCGATAACCTTATCACAATGATCGTGAATATAAAGCTCCAAACGCCGATACTCAGTGTTCTCTTCCGGTATTCCATTTCGGCAATTACGCTGTCATATCTGTACATAGGAGTTTCAGCATCGACATAACCGATCACCATCTCTCCGTCCGTGCGTAATTCCTTAATTTGATCCATGGTATAATATTCAGCTTCCATACCAAGATACTCTCCGGTTTCTTCCTGTTGTCTGTTTCCGTAGAGGGCAGTGGGCTCAGAAGTGACAAGCTGAAATATCATTGTCGCGCCCAGTCCTACAAGTACTCCTGCGCCAAGCGTTATAATAATCTTTCTCGTTATTCCAAAATCCCATCCGGCTCCGTATTCATCGCTTGTAATTGCAGATCCGCTAATCGCCTTAAATAAGCCATATCCAATAAATATAAAGACAAAATTCTTAAAAGAAAGGTTGTATAAAAGCGGCTCCCACAGTCCGACAAACAGCATAGTCTCCATTACAGCAACTTCCGGAAGAAGAGTATTTTTTATACAGAAACCGATAAACCATACCGTCAATGCTGCTATAACAATAAAAGCTACGATTCCAAGCTGCAGGAAAAGATACATCTGCGCAGAATCAAGACCATATGTAGGATACAAGCCATCAGTATGCTTAAGCCTTATGCCCCACAAGGAAACACTGTTCCCCTCCCAGAAAAACTTAGAAAGCATGTATCTTGAATGAAAAACCGTACTGTTCAAAAGGTCAAATAACTTCTCCGGAAGAACCAAAGGAAGTACTATTGACATCACGCATACTATTGGAAAAGAAGCATACAAAACTATCTTCTCTATAATTCCTGCATCATCTCTGACCAAAGCCCAAATATTTAATATTATGCATACAACACACGCTAGTATACCGGTCCTACTACCGGTGTACTGAAAAACATATAAATTAAAAAGAAAAATCAATCCGTATATAAATCCGGCAGAACAAAACGCCTGCAACTTGCTCTTCTTCCCGGATTGAACCAACTGTCTTTGTGAATCTGTTATAAGATACATCACCATGATACTCAGCACCAATAGATTCATGTGCATAGTATTGGGATGAGCATAGCCAAGGGCATGTCGAAACATCAGTCCCACTCCGGCTCTTTCCTGTGGATAATATATCTCAGGAATGATACCGAATACACCAAGGAAAGTCTTACATAATACAATGACACCGCCCGTCAGCGCGCCTGCCATCACAACTTTGCGCCTTGAAACGCCTGACATCCCAAGCATCATGGTAAAACAAACAAATAATCCCTTCTCCCCGGTATGGAGATACACAATCCCTGCCAAAAGAAGGAATCCGCCTATTATCATATACTCTCTTGGCGAATGCTTGGTCACGATCATCTTCGCTGCAAAAAGAAGAATTCCAATAACCAAAAATACATTATAAGCTCTCTGTCCCTCGTAAAGTCCGTATGCTCTGGCACCGAACATTATCACAAAATATACGAGATAGATCACTTCACCTATTTCAATTCTCTTATCCGCATAATCTTTAATCATTTCGTATTCTCTTCTACTACGCGCTTATGAAACAGTCTGTAAAAAGGCCATATAAGGTCCTTAACCGCAAATCCGAGATGCTTGATGATCTCATGGCTCTTCTCATCCGTCTTGACGTATCTCAAATATTTCACCTTATTCGGAGAAATATTGTGATGGATCCAAACATTAAGGAGCCTTTCGGATAAGCATCCCTGAAGTCTTACCCTGTATCCTGTCTCAACACTTATATCATGCCTTTTATCAAATTCCGAGAGTATAGCGAACAGCCACTCACAATAACTATCGAGCAGCTCCTTTTTACATATCATCATGTTGTACCATGCGATCTTGTTGTTATCCCAGAAAAACCAATCGTAGTCCTCAAGATAATCCGGATATATATCCTTTACAACATCCCTAAGAAGATAAACATCATCATGATTGGGATGATCGATAGACTTATCAAAGACCCTCATGTAAAAAGTATATCTCTCTGCAGTGATCAGATCATAATCTTCCAGAATTTCCTCAGCCTTCTTGGCTGTAAGGAAATATTTGGGATCGTCGGAAAAATAATTCAATGATAAAAATCTTCTATAGTGACATAATCCCAAAATATCGTCACTACTGTTCTTCCACATCCAGTAAAGTCCTGTCAGTTCGCAGTAATGAGGATTCAGATAAGAAATATTATTCCCGGAATCATCCCTATAATCGGCATTAATATCATCTTTGCCGTTCGCCCCAACAAATAAAGAATAATTGCCCGGAACTTTCGGAATAATAAAATTGCCGTGAGTTACGACATAAATTTTCGTTTTATCTTCCATAAATTAAAAAACCTCATATCTATCAAATATTTCTCATAACTTTATGATATACATGCATTATCAGCTCAGAAGACTTGGCCCAGCTAAAGTTCTTAACTCTTTCAAGGCCACGCCCTATCAAGTCATCCCTTAACTCACCATCAGTTAAAAGCTTTATAAGTGCATCTTCAATTTCCTGTTCCGAGAAGGGATCAAAATACAATCCGGCGTCTCCCACAACTTCCGGAAGTGAAGTGCGGTCAGCGACAGCCACAGGCGTTCCGCAAGCCATGGACTCCAGCGGCGGTATGCCAAAACCCTCAAAAAAGGAAGGATAAACAAAACATGTTGCAGCATTATAGAGCCTGACAAGATCATCTTGAGACACATAGTCCGTGAAAACGATATGTTCACTGTGATTCATGGCCTCTTTAAATATGTCGCTTGTCATCCAGGCCTTCTTGCCCACAATCACAAGTTTGACATCAGAACACAGCAACTGCTGCATATGTACAAAGGCTTTAATAAGCCTAGGAAGATTCTTGCGAGGTTGCAGATTCCCTACAGTCAACACAAATCGGCTGCTTCCGATACCGTATTTATCGCGAAGTTCGGCCACGCCCAACTCCTCATCCGACATCCGCCTAAAAGAACTATCTACAGCATTATATGTCACAAAAACCTTCTCAGGATCAACACCATAGTGAGCAACTATATCTTCCTTGGCATTATTGGATACAGTGAATACCGCCTTAGATTTCCTTGCTGCATATGGAATCAATAACTTCTGCCTGATATACTCCTTCTTTGTAAAAATATCACTATAGTGCTCAAAGCAAATATCATGAATCGTAACTACAGTAGGACAGGGACATCTGAAAGGTATAAAATACTGCATGTGCAATAGGTCAAGCTTATATTCCCTGCAGAGCCTTGGTATTTCTATATAGTTGCGGCGAAATGCACTCTCTTCCGAAAACCTTACAATCTTAAATTTTTCATTCAAAAATGAGACATCTGCATCCTTATTGACAAATACATATACCTCATCTTTGCTCACATCCATATTGGATAAAATGTTAGTATAATAGCTCTCATTCCCACCTGAATGATCACCTATCATATGTCCATCTATTCCTATAATCATACATTCACCGTCTGTTTTATAATTTATACCTCAGAAAGATCTCTTCATACCGGTCGCATATCTTCTTCCAGCTATAGTTATCTCTTATCCTGTTCTTGGCCTTCTCCCCAAATGCCTCAATCTCCTGAGGAGTCAATTTATCTGCCTGATCGATAAGTGTTGCAAGACTTCCATCGTCCTTATTCCAATAGAGAGCACCATTCTCAGCCACCTCTCTGTTAAATCCCACATCAAGGAGCAGATTAAGCTTTGTACTGGCAAGGGATTCCAGCAAAGACGGATTGGTTCCACCAACCTCATGTCCATGGAAATATCCATAGGCATTTTCTCTTATTTTTCTGAGAAGTTCCGCATCATAAACAGTTCCGACAAATTTAATTCTCTTATCCTTCTTGTACTGAAGTTTCTGCTGAAGTTCCTGCGCATACTTGGGATTGTCCGTGGTGATGATAGCAAAGTCTTTGTCAGTACTGCTCTTCATAAACTCACGGATCATAATCTCAAAGTTATTCTCCTCAACAAATCGGCCTACCGAAACATAGTAAGATCCGGATAAATTATGCTCTGTCAACCAATTGCTGAACTTAGCATCGTCATCTGCAAGATTGGAAGGTACTATGTCTGCCCCATATGCGATAAATGTAGTCTTGGGATGATATGATGAATATTCATCCTGTATATATTCTTCAATGCTCTTGCTGTCACAAACCACAAGGTCTGCATTCTTAACAGCGTATCTCTCTGAGAACTTCCAGTACTTGCGTATCAGAGGATTCCACTTTCTGCGCCAATCCTCATGACCATCGGGATTCTGATAGATATAGCCGCCGGCTGCATGAATACGCTTAACAAAGCGCTTCTCAAAAGGTCCTATTCTGGATGCCAAAATATACACAACAGGCCTTGAAATGTGGTTCTTCTCAATATGCTCACATGCCCATCTAAGAGCTCTAAGGTCATAATATATTGCCTGTCCGGCGCCAATCTGAGGAACTTTGATCAAAAAGCAATGCACATTGCAATATGTAAACTCGCTGTCGTTAATCCTGGACGCTCCGGGAAGCTTCTCAACCTCCATAAATCCCTGGCCATTGGCCTTACATGCCACATGGTATTTGATCTTCTTGTTGTTCTCATGCCCTTTAAAGAGATTCATGACAAAAGATTCATATCCGCCATACATACCTATGGATTTACTGCCAATAATGTAGACATGACGAATCTCCCCGTCAATCACTGCATCACTTAGGTTCTCGGAATTGCCGTTCTCATTACTTCCGGATACAGCAGCTCTCTTTTGCAATGCAATTATATGATTATGATAAATAATCCTGAACAGAGTAAACAGAACTATATTCCCGGCAAAAAAGCACGCAATGATAACCCTGGAAATAACAAGTTCCTGGCTTGTCACATAGAAAAAAACTATATAAGCCGCGAAAATAATAATATTCTTCTCAATAGTTCTTGCTAATATTTCCCTGTATGACTGTTTCTCGATAAGAGGTTCTTTCCAAAGAAGAAGTGAAAAAACATATATTGCCACAGCATACAGAAAATAAAGCGAGTATTTAATTATCTTCAGTTCACTTCCAAGTATTGGCAGCAGCAAAAAATATCTAACCCAAATAGCCACGATAAAGGAAAGAAACATTGCTACCGTATCAAGAAGTGCAAGCGTTACTTTATTGCTTTTGATCATTGCCTCAATATTAAACCTCTTAATCTCTCAATTAAACCAAATAATAATCAATCTATGAGTTTACCCTTAAGATCATAATGCGATTCGGAAACGATATTATGATCTTCATCAAATGTTCGTCTTATCTCAAATACACCTGATGGATCCGCCACAGGATTACCATCAGCATCATAATATTTTATCACGTTCCTATTGTTATTGTCATCATAGCCATAGCCCATGCCATGACAAACTCCTCCACGGGTAACTTCTTCTCCGTTTATCCCCCAAAAAGTCTCATATATAACTCTTTCGTTCTTATCATATGTCTTCCTACACTCAAAAAAATCACCACCTATAAGCATAGGTTTTCCATCTGTTCCGTAATACTTGATACTGCTAACATTGCCTGCACCATCATATTCCTGCCTGTATGCAGAATATTCACCATTTAGTATTAGCCCGTTTCCATTATTGTCAAACTTTCCCTCATAGATCACTCTATGCCGGTCATCATATTCCCGCCTGATCTCAATATAGCTGGTGGTTTCAAGGCCAAAGTACAAAACAGAAGTGTTATCGCCATAATCGTCAAATATCCTGACTATAGATGCATATCCCCGGTCTAATAGCATAAGTTCGCCATCAGTATCATAATATGACTCCACGACAACATTGCCCTTATCGTCGTATTCCTTGTTGATCTCCGCATATCCAAGCTTAGTAATAACAGGCTCATCTTCATCATCAAGATAGATTATCTTACTCTGATGTCCGACTTCATCATAATCATACCTGCAACCGGAATATCCATATTCCATGGAAAGCCTATTACCATTCTCATCAAAATATGCTTCATAAATAACCTGATCATTCTCATTGTACTTTTTCTTAACAGCGGCATACTTGTAGCCTGTGATGGTAGGTTTCCCTTCACCGTCATAGTATCTGATATATGTAGGTCTTCCATAAGCATCGACCTCCTGATCAAAGGCCGCATATCCCATTTGATTGACAAGTGGAGTCCCATCTTCTCGGTAATAGCTCTCATGTATAAGATGTTTAAGCTTATCATATCCCCTGTGTACTTCTGCATATCCTTTGGCTGATATCACAGGAGAATTATCGATATCATAATATCTCACCACAGTAGTATTACCATGTTTGTCATACTCATATTCATAAGCAAATACACCTTCATTGGACAATACTCTGTTTCCGTCCAAATCATAATACTCGGAACGGATAACCAACCCGTCTTTGTTATGAAATGAAATTATATCATAATCAGGCGTTTGTGCGATTCTCAGCGACTCAGCATATAAATCCGCACCGTTTATAGGCTCTAGAATAAATGAATAAGAATCTCCCTTCGAATCAAAGACCGTTTCATAATCAAGTGTTCCTTTTTCCGAGAAGTCTCTTAAATATATATCCTTGCTTACCGTAGTTCCAAACTCTGATAATAGAGTAAGCGTTCCGACAACGTCATCATGAATGCTATCATAATTAGCGAGTTCCAGTTTAGTCTTTAAAGTATACTTTCCGGAATACACTTTCATGCTGCTTGTTCCCATCCTACACAGGTGCATATCAAACGGAATCTTCGTTCCTCCATCCGTTACCTCCGATGATAATGGAACAACTTCGTTTTTTCCTATAGCCTCAACTTCAAGACTTACCGCATCCTGATGAGTGTTAAGAGTAAGCTCATAAGATATTATGCCTTCTTCGCTAACATCGTCACTTGTATAAACACGTTCAACAGAACCATCTGATGAAAATAGTATGACTTTAGCAACTTCCCCTTTAACAGGCTTCAAGCTGTCAACCGTTAGCTTGCCCGAAATCATTACATGACCTGAAGAAACAGGAATGGAGTCAGAAGTATACTGATTACCTAAATACAAACATATTTCCCTATAATAATATCCTGCCACATGATACCCCGCATCCCTAAGCGCTTCTATAACAGATGAATCAGTAGTATATACGGCTGAGTAATCAGATATCTGCGCATAAGCCATTCCTCTTGAAAAGAATGCCGGAGAGTTGGTGTCTGCATTGGTTATGATAGTACAGTCCAGTCTTCTTACCAGATCATCTCCTGCCAAAGCACTTCTCTTAATACCCTTAAACTTTTTGGCGTATTCTCCTGTCAACACGTCGGCGTAAACCGGATATTCATTGACATCAATAATAAGCTTAATAGCGTTGCTATCAGCATCAAGTCTATCCTGAACATTATCATGTATCATAGAATCATATATTGTCCTCGTCTCAGAAAAAATATAAGGAGAAAAAGCCATGATAGCCAACGCTGAGACAACTGCAATAATCATCTTCCTTTTGTATGATTTTTCCACCGGAAAGACTTTTAAATCGGTACCATTATCAAATTCATCAGAAAACGGCATATACAGCAGTGGGTTAAAAGCTATTTCCGCAAAATGGTGTTCTTCAAAAGAATGAATCGAGATCAATACCGTTGCAAGAATAATAAACATATTACCGTGCTTTACGGCTTTGCGCTGTATTATGATCCACATAAACAGAATACACAAAAATGACATCAAACCATATCTGATAAGAATATTGATATAAGATGAATCTATAAAATTATACGCATCTACGGTCTGTATACCGGGAGCAGCTTTTCCAAATAAAACAATATTCTCACCCAGTAAAGTAATACCATGCTCTGTTAATCCCTTATAGGTTAATGAAACTCTCTTATGCAAAAGTTCATCAGCCATGCTTGCCCAAGAACGTTCCTCTCCGTAGAAATGCGCAAGTATCAACTGCAAGGCTGTCAAAAAGGGTATAAGTGCATATAATACCGGCTTTGCTAGGTTTTTAATCCTTTTAGGAATCACAAACTTAGTGAATTTACTTTCATACACAAAAATTCCTATAACCGAAAAGCAAAGCATGGCGGATATTATAGAAGATGTAACAGAATCAAAATAAAAAACGGAAAGCAAAAGCGATAGTACAGACATGGTAAATGTAATGGCAATCGGGCATGCCTTTCCCAATATCATCAATCCGAGACATGCAAACAGAACCAGGCTCGCCGCATCTGTTGGATAATTAAGTCCCATTGAGGAGCGAATTCTCTGCATTATGACATAAACATTATTAATACTTGGGTTAATGGCAAACGTATATATAAATGTACAAAGAATAGCGATACATGCTGTAATGACAGTGCATTTAATGACTTTTTTATGATTAACGCCAATGCTACCGGCAGCAAACAGCGCAAGATATTTTAACTCAGCATAGCCATTCTTCCCCACCGCAATCATCATAATAATGATAAGCAAAAAACCAATAATAACTTCTCTTTTCTTATTATCAAGGTTTCTTGCTAGCCATATGATAACGATAACCGGAAGAACCAGACTGACTGCGCACTTTAAAAAAGCCACAAAGAAAAACGGTGCACCTGACAGCACCGTAATCTGTGTGTAATAATATAAAACAAAAGCAACAATATAGACTATTTCATAATATGTATCAACGACAGAAATAGTCCTTTTTAAAGCCGGATTCAACTGCAATTCCATAATGCTGTAAGCACTAAATAATAATGCCCTTCCCCCTGATTATTCCAATTTTTGCTCATCGTAATGATAACATATTGCATAATAATTGTCATCTATAGGGGAACCACCGCGACAATTCATAGGATGACGCAAGCACATTAACCATGTTATCATTTACAAGTACATAGTTTTAAATAGCAAGATGTGAGGGCGGTTATAATGCAAACAAATAGATTCAAAAAGCAAATAGTCATAGTTTCAATTTCTTTTTTCATTTTAGCTGTTGCTGTAGTAATTAAACTTGCAATTCACGAAAAATGGCAAAGCGATCAATTACGCCAACAAAATGAAATCATTGATTCTTTAAGCAAAAACATTAGTGAAAATGAACTTAAAATTTCACAATTACAAAATCAAATTGATAAACTCAATATAAAAGTTGAATACTCGGACAACGCATTTAATTATCTGGCAATCGGCAATAGCATCACCTTACATGCGGTGACAGACTACTGGTGGAATGAAGTTGGAATGGCTGCAACAGAAGCGGATAAAGATTATGTTCATTTGATTTCAAACTATTTAAAAGATCAATATGGAGATGTTTGTTGTTATTCTACTAATTTCTCATTGTGGGAAAGGCAGTCACACGATAGAGCTGAAACCTATGATGATATTGATAAGTTTCTAAGTATGAAGCTTAATTTGGTAACCATCCAACTTGGCGAAAATGTAGATGACCCAACTACTTTTGAATCCGACTTAGAGGAACTGATTGAATATGTACAAAAAAAGGCTCCGAAAGCTGAAATATTAGTCATTGATAACTTCTGGGATGATGAAAAAATAGAAAGTATGAAGATTGAAGCTTCGAACAATACGAATGTCAAGTTCATTTCTTTAGATGAAATAAAGAACAAACCTGAATATCAATGCGGATTAGGAACTATAGTATTTGATAAGGCCGGGAATGAACATACCGTTGAACATGAAGGAGTGGCGCGTCACCCTAACAATGATGGAATGAAATATATAGCAGATAAAATAATCGAGTCACTAAATAAACAAAATGGATATCAGCAATGATATCCATTTTGTTTATATCCTCCTTCAGCAAGGAAATATTATATTCATTTATCAACACCCTTTTCCAAATACTCGGCTAAGTTTGTCTTAATATGCTCTTCCTCTCGCTCTACAGCTACTTTCTTCATATCATGCTTTACCATGATAGCAACAAGCTCTTCGAAGGATGTTTTAGTTGGATTCCAACCAAGTTCACGTTTGGCTTTAGACGGATTCCCCAAAAGATTAACTACATCTGTAGGTCGATAAAATTCAGGTGACACTTCTACTAAAACTCTTCCTGTAACCTTATCGATGCCTTTCTCATCCATACCTGAGCCCTGCCATTCCAAATCTATTCCGGCATGATGAAAAGCCAGTGTGGCAAACTCGCGTACTGAATGCTGTACACCTGTTGCAATAACAAAGTCCTCCGGCTTATCGTTCTGCAAAATCAACCACATGCATTCAACATAATCCTTTGCGTATCCCCAATCACGTAAAGAGGACAGATTGCCCAAATAAAGCTTCTCCTGTTTCCCCTGTGCAATCCTGGCTGCAGCCAGCGTGATCTTACGAGTCACAAATGTTTCTCCTCTCCTTTCACTCTCGTGGTTAAAAAGAATTCCGGAGCAACAGAACATATTATATGCTTCGCGGTATTCCTTTGTAATCCAGAACCCATATTGCTTTGCCACAGCATAAGGAGAGTATGGGTGAAATGGAGTATTCTCGTTCTGCGGGACCTCTTCAACCTTTCCATAAAGCTCGGAAGTTGAAGCCTGGTATATGCGACAGGTATCTGCAAGTCCGGTAATCCTAACAGCTTCAAGTACGCGTAAAACACCGGTTGCATCAATATCAGCCGTGAACTCCGGAGAATCAAAGCTCACCTGCACATGGCTCTGAGCCGCAAGATTGTAGATTTCATCCGGTTTAACCATTCCAATCACTTTCACCAAAGAACATGTATCACTCAGATCGCCATAATGCAAATGGAAATGATCCACTCCTTCCAAATGAGCGATACGCTCTCTAAAATCCACACTGGATCTTCTTATTAACCCATGGACATCATATCCCTTTTCTAACAGAAATTCAGAGAGATAACTTCCATCCTGTCCGGTTACACCTGTAATTAAAGCTTTTTTCATTACTATATGATTCCTCCTTAGCAGATTCCTATATTTACAGAATCTTTATTTCAAATTTTTATAAATAATCTAAAATCCAACATTTGTCACTGAATTTAGCATATATTTTGCTTAATATGAACCCCATAAATAGTGTTCCAACTACAGAGATATAGCCAACTAGATATTGATTATCCGTAAAGCGAAATGCAATAGCATTAATTCTACGAATAGTAAAAATTTGAATGGTCATATATGTTATTCCATGCTTCCCTATCCATTCCAAAATTGGCGTAACTCTATTTCTGGTTATTGAAATCCTCCGAAATATAATAAGCAATAATATAGCCTCCAAAGATGATACTACAACAAATAGTATAAGACTTACTATTCCGTATTCACCAAATTCCTTAACTGCCATATTGATTCCGGGATTTATATGTACCAGAAACAAATACAAAGATAGCATACCAATATACATTATCAATATCGCATATTTATTTCCTTTTAATCTCTGAAATAATGTGGAATCCCCATTTTTTCTATAAACAGCTCCAATGAGTATTAAAATCGAACCGATAAATGCAGTATCCACACCCCATGGCAACAACAAACCTCTCAAAACATAATCAAAAAAGACGGTTGCAAGCAATAAAAGAATGATAACAACTACTCTGATTTTTTTATCATTGTTTCTTATAGCCCTAAGAACAATATAAGAAATAATTGAAGATATAAGCATAGTCGTTATGAACCAAAAGGTATTATTATCGCACACCATCAATATAATGTCGCTGGTTTTAATAAACTTATATGCATTGTAACCAAATCCTCCAATACATAAAAGAAATGATTCTAAACTAATTGAACCGCGAATTATATTATTAACGATATAATAAATAATCAAAAATGTTCCATATATAATATAAGGGATCAAAAGCCTTCTTATCTTTCCAAAAGCATATTCAGAAAATTTTCTGTCCCAGTGTACCGTTGTATATCCCGTGAGGAAAAAGAAACTTCCCATGTACCCCGCTGTGAGAAAATAACCTATATCAACCCATGCTCTTGAATGAGACCAGATCACAAAAAGCATTAATAGTCCCTTAACCGCGTCTATATATCCTTTTCGCTCAGCCATTCCCTGATTCATTTAGACCTTCCTCTTACATTTTTCTCGATAACAGATAACCCATTTTGAAATAAATATGCTAAGCCAAAGCTAAATGACAAAATTATAATATACTTCAATAGATAAACAGGTATACTGCAACCGTTATCCAGCCACCCCTTTAAGTAAAAATAATCTATGATGGTATAATGAAATAAATATATACCAAAACTATACTTTCCAATCAGCGAAAAGATCTTATTATCAAGAGCCTTACATTTACTTTCTTTAACACCGATAAAGATAAGCGAAAATCCTATAGCCAAATAACCATAAATTGATGTGACCATAAGTGTTCGATTAAACATTACTCCTATAAGAATATATATCCCCAACAGAAATATCAGATAACCATTTACTTTTCCAAGATTCCGCAGTTTTCTAATAGCAAAAAATAAAAGTATTCCAAATGCCATAACTTGGAATTGATTTATAAAAAAGAAATTATAAATAAAAGTTCTTGTTATCTCATTTTCTGAAAGCCCCAATAATTTATCCAAACCATGATTAAACAAAAATGCAAAACAGATACTGAAAGCCACTAGTATACCGGCCCGTTCAAACGAATTAACAAATTTCAGAATAATCGGCAGCACCAAATATAAAATCATCAGATCTGCTATATACCACTCCACACTCATAATGCTATTTATCCAATAAGGATGAAAGCCATTGATAAAAAAGATATGGGATATAATATTTCCAAATGAAATCGGGGTCCCTCCAGCCCAATAAGGATTGCCCATCCCTCGTGTTTCAAAAAAAGCTACCAATAGAGCAAGATAATAAAGAGGCGCAATTCTTATGACTTTTTTTATTAGCCATTTCCCATAATCCTGTATACTATTTACCGGATGCTTTGATAAAGAATCACATCCTAAAAAAGCACTAATGATAAAGAATAACTGAACTGCATTTGCCCCCATCTTCCCCACCGATGCAAGTGGCTCCGCTTGATGTCCAAGTCCGGAATGCACAGCTATAATTCCAAGAATAGCTATGCCTTTTAGCGAATCAATAAATTCATATCTTTCAATATTTAAATTATCAGTTTTCATTTGTTTTTTTCCTTGCGAACCAATTTAGAGAAATACAATTTCTAAGCACCGGAACCCATCTAATAATTCCAACCACAAGAAAAGCAGATACAACGCCATAAAGCCAAAAGCCAATTCCTCGAATCGTAGTATTTATTTTTTCGTAATTTTGTACCACCCTCATCGTAATTGGATGAATTATATAAACACCTAAGATTGAAGGTGTTAATTTAGTGATAATACTTTTAGCAACAGCATTTAATTGAATTTTCAAAAATATAATCACAGTAAATACATACCATATAACACAAAGAACATCATCATAAAATATTTCGGAGGAACTTATATCTATTACAGTTTTTCCGATTCTTATTGCATAAAAAGCAAATATCCCTGTGATCAAAATGTATATTATGACTGTAAGTTTATTTGGGAAACGTCGTGAAGTATTATCCAAAAAATCCTTACAAACATATCCGATAAGAAAATATTTTAAGTGAGTCCACATCCTAAATGTCTGTACGACAGCTGTCTGAAGGCTTATTCCCTTGTAATAAGAAAGCAACTGTATTATGAATCCTGCAACGATCAATATTATCAAGATAATAGTAAGATTCCTTCTGGATATTCTCTGTAAAACAAGCAAGAGCATATAGATTATTATTAAAGACCATAAATACCACAACTGCCACATCAGCCCTTGCTGCTTTATAGAATCATATATAGATTGCAAGTATCCACCAAATGAAAAAGTCTGACCGGTAGGAAATATATTTTTCCCTATTAAACAGATAACCATATTCCATATGGCAATAATCCTCAAAATATTCAGATTCTTCCTCAAGATATATGACAAAGACAGGTTTTCTCTATCAGACAATTGATATCCAAAAGATATATAAAACGCAGGGACTGAAAATGAACAGCACAAATACAATGCCATATTAAATGTGTCTATATTCCTTGGAATAGAATGCAACCCAACAACACAAACACATGAAAGAATCTTTAATAAATCTATATTGTAATTTCTATTCATTTTTGTTATCTCTTTCAATATGTTTATTCGGATAATATCAAGTATGCCTTATTAAATCTCAGCCTTTATTCTCTTTATTAACATATAAAGTTTATATTTCAATAACTTCACTTTGGAAATAGGATTATTGTCCTTGATAATTCCTCTTTCTGAAGTATCAACTATTAAGCCATTCTTCTTAAGCATATTAATCGTTGAGAGATAATACTTCCCTCGCTCTACACCGTTTTTATGGTGGAAAATATATTTCTTTGTTCCATAAAACTCATAGTTGCATCCTACTGAACATTGCATACTATTTTTCTGTTCGAAATCCCACGCCGAATAGCCTTCCTTTAAGAGTTCAAAAAGTTTTTCTTTCTTCCATATCGCAGGCTGTGTTGAAACAAAATATGGTGCTTTGGGATTAAGCTTACCAACGCATAATTTCCTTTCCTCTACACGAACCGGTGGCGGTAACGGTTCTAGCCTAAGGCAATCGATATCGTTTTCTTCAGCATACTTAACCGCGCTTTTTATTTTTTGACTGTCAATCTTTCTATCAATGAAGAAATCCTCTAATAGCATAAGTATGTAGTCTTCATCAATCTGATCAATCATTGCTTTTACATTATCTGCCCACGCTCGATCCGGACCGATACATATATTATTCACCCCTTCAAAGGAGCTTTGTAAATTATTAGTACCTAAATACACTTTATATTCGCAATCCGGCCAATTCTTTTTCATCAAATCAAAAAAAATCGTCCACAAATCGGAATATTTATCACACGAAACTACTAAAACTGCTAATTGCTTATTCATAGCTATTCTTACCTCTAGGTTTTATATGTTTTGTTAAAAGGCTGATACACCAGCAAATCCAAACAACACATTTACCATGTTGAAACTTCCCACACGCTTGTTCATAACTCATTTTTTTCTCCCTGCACATTTCTGAATATCTGCATAGATTCTTCAACAAATGCTTAAGGGGTTGAGATTTATAACGAAGATGATCTTCAAGCAATGCTTGATAGGTATTTAAATTATCCTTCAGCCTATTTCTTGTGGTTTTGGTCTGTCCACCTTCTAAGTATTTAGTAAAATATATAATTCTATTAAACCACCTGATTTTTAATCCTTGGTAAGCTATTTTGTCATATAATAATGATTCAAAGGTCAATGTTTCCCCTTCAAACTCAGGCAATGGTCCATATTTCCTAAGGACATCCGTATAATACGCCTCCGCCTTGTCTCCTGTCAGTCCATATTTTCTTCGCTCAAGACCTGTCGCGTCTATAAACTCTCCTTTGCCTTTCCATCCTGGGCCAATAATTCTCCCATCCGGATATGCTCTTAGTCCGGAAACACCAGCAAATGACATATCTTTATCCGAAATACTTTTCTCCCACTCACAAATCGTACTCAGCGCGTCTGATGTAAGATAATCATCATCATCAACCTTAAAAAACAACTTACCTTTTGCTTTCTCCAACGCATCGTTATACGAACGGTTTATTCCTTTTCGATCCGGAGTTTTGAAATAACGTATATCACGCAGCTTATTTTCTTTCTTATACTTTTCTATCTTCTTTTCCGTACCATCGCAACCCTGGTCAATAATAAGCCATTCAAAATCTGTACAACTTTGTTCAGTCAGAGAGTTATATAGTTTATCAATGTACTCGCACCTATTATACGTAGGAGTGAAAACTGTTATTTCGCACATACCCTTATATCCTTTTTAATCACATCAACTGAACCAATCAAACTATCGCTTTAATTTATTTTTAATGACAGTTTCAATTTTAATCATTAGAAATTTCTCTCTCAAGACAAACAACATCATTAAATATGTGATACATCCAATAGCTACCAATATTATTGAATGTATAATAGTGCTTTTACTTAATACTTGCCGTTTAACGAGCTCAACAACGGCAAACATAGCAATACTACTAACCAAATATTTACAAGATAAAGTTAGTATGTTTTTAACATTAAATTTATTTCGAATATAAAAAAGTTGAACTAGAGCGATTGTTCCCTCAGCAGCAACAGATGCAATCGCAGCACCTATTGATGCCATTTTACTTATAAGTATAAGATTTAAAACAACATTTACAAACGCACCACAAAGCACTGTTTTAGTCAGTACTTTTTCTTTTTTTGTCGACATCAAATATTGAACGCCTATAATATTGCTGATTCCAATTGGAACTATAAGCACTGCAAGAATCTGAATCAGTATTATTGATTTTTCATACCCTTCTCCATAAAACCATGGAATAAAGCTTGATGCTGTAGCAATCAATCCAAATGATAACGGCAATGAAATCAGCCACATATAATTAAATGACATATATATCGAGTTCTCAACAGCTTCGGAATCATCTCCTGAAAATGCCTTGGAAATTCTTGGCATAATTACCGTCCCAAGAGCTGTGACAAATATAAGCGCAATGCGTTCAATCTTCTGAGCCTGCTCGTAAACTCCATTTTCATAATCAGACTTTGCTATAACTCCAATCATAGTTTTGTCTAACATAGAATATATAGATGCGGAAACCTGAGCTGTAAAAATTGATAAAGAGCCCTTGATGTGCCTGATAAAAGATAAGTCTTTCAAAGATATTCTTGAAATATAGTTTTTTATTTTAAGCCATAAGGTAGCATTTCCCAAGCATGTTCCAAATACTATAATAAAAACATACTTATACAAATCTTCCGGTTCTTTTACAAATATAAATATGCAAATAATATTTAAAATACGTACTATCAGATTTCTTGTCATTATAGACTTAAAATCTTCATTCCCGGCATATAACCAATCAACACATATCATATTTGCAAGCACTTCAATTATTTGTATGGCAAAAAGGATTCTATATCGCTTATAAAAAAGCACAAAAAAACCACAAGCCAATATTCCTAAAAAGCCAAGTCCAACTCGAATTAGCAATATTTCAACAAAAGATCGTGTCTGTTTTTCTCTGTCGTATTGGAAAAAAGCTATTTCACGCTGCGCATACATCGTTGTTCCCAATGTAGTTAGCAGAATTATGTAAGAAACAATAGATTGCGTATAGCTATATTTACCTATATTATCAGCCTCAAGAACTCTCGAAATGTAAGGGGCTGTTATAAGTGGAGATATGATTGCAACAATCTGATAAATAAGATTGTACAAATAATTTTTCTTTAAGCTTTTCATGACTTTATTCTCCTGATAGTCTTTACTAAAGTCATTCTTATTCCGTTCTTGTATATACTTGAAACAAATATCCATAAAGGATTCTTTTTCAAACCCGTTCTCACTTTTACGCCAAAATGACTTCCTACCCATAATTCAATATCGCTTAGCTTTTTTTCTCTTTTATTAAGCCACGAAGCAGTATAGTGATGAATAGATCTTGTGTTTTCAGTTATAGTAATCTTCCCTGTTCTGAAATTTTTAGGGCAAAAAAACTCCGGCGGATATATTGTTACCCCACAAACTTTTTCAATACTGCCATTTCCCTTGTACCCATGCTCTTTTAAAATCCGGGTAGTTCTAGTGACAACTGTATCCAGTATTATTTCTTCCCCAACATCATTAATAAAAGAGCAATTATTATAATAATCAAGTATTTCTTTATATAAACCAATCCCCGGTGCAGCTGCCAAACCAAGCCCCGGGTTGGCAGCTGCCAAACCGAGTTCTGTGTTCACGATCCCATATTCTGCGCCCATAAATGATCCATCATTTATCAGATCATCTATATTTTTAATAAGTTCAACATCTGTATCAAAATAAAGCCCTCCATTTTCATACAAAATCTTGAACCGTGCATAATCCGAGACAAATGCCCATCTTTTTTTCTCATATGCTTCTCTAACATAGGTACAGCAATTTACATCAAAATTACTTTCGTTCCATTGTTTAATTTCATATCCCGGACAGTATTTTTTCCATGATTCTATACATTTTATTGCCAATTCCGGAAGCGGATTATTTCCAAACCAACAATAATGTATAATCTTTGGTATATTCATGCTTTCTTCCCACCTATGCGTTGTTGACGATTAAAATCCAAATATAATCCATATCTGACAATCATATCAGTAAAAGGAATCTTCTCAATCAGTTTCAGTAACTTCAACGTTTTTCTCATTTTTCTATTGCACATCACCACAGGCATATTATAATAACTAATCTGATTATACTGGCTCCATACATTCAATAATATTTCCGACATAAAGCCAAATATTCGCTTTTCCTCAACTGTATAATTGCTTATATCAACTCTCTTTTCTGTTTCGGAAAGAATAGTGAAAAGCCACTCACAATACAAGTCAAATAATTGTTTTTTTATTACCAAAATATTACTGTATGATGCTTCATGCCCACTTGTCACCTGATCATACACTCCTAAATATTCCGGACAAATATCGCTTATGACACCACGGAGTATTTCCAAATCTTTATAATGTCCTGATCCATGATCATATGCCTCCGCAACAGTATAATCTTTCCACATTATTGTTTCAGGAAAGATAGCATCATATTTTTCCAACAACTCTAAAGTTTTTTTCTTTGATAAAAAATACCGCTCATCATCACTAATTCTTTTCGAGCTAAGAAATCGACGATAATGCACCAGTCCAACATACTTTGCGGTTACATTCTTCCATATCCAATAGTAAGCAGTTAATTCACAATAATTAGGGTTTTTACTAGAAATATTATCTCCAATATTGTCTCTTATATCACAAATCTTCTTATCATGAAAAAAAGCGCCCACTTCAATAGGCGAATACCCTTCAATATTGGGGATATAATTTTCCTTATGAGTAACAATAAATATCTGTAAGTCATTATTATTATTTATAGCATCCATTTCTATCAGCCTCTTGTTTTATTCTTCAATATTATTACCATCTACAGCCACATTCCCGGATAGCCCTAGTTTTCTATGATAAAAAAATCTTTCTTTTCTTAAAGCATTAGGCAATGCAAACTCAATGCTTTCACCCATAAAACCATATAAAATACTTTTCTTAAGAGCTTTTCTATACTCTCTTACTTTGTTCCCCGGAAAAGCATATAGTCTCGTCGAATGTGATCCATATATATAATTATTGACACTTGTCACCACCCTTCCCGAGACGTAATTTAAGAAATTAAACGCGTCGGCAGAGAATTCCGCAAGATCAAACTCTTCATTAAGCTTATACCTTCCACTGATCTTGAATATCAATTCGTAATCATTTATTTGATTATCCACAGCTTCAAGAAGCATAACTGCCTCTCCAATACTTTTGTTTTTTCTGGAAGCAGCAATTCTCGGTATAAACTTACTACCAACATAAATATATTTTTCAACCAAATCACCAATCATAGCTTTGGGATCTTCTGCTCCGTTATCAACTAGTATTATATTCGCATTTTTACAATACTTTCTTATTGAAGCTATAGTATCGATTGTTTGCTCTGCCCTTTTTTCAGAAGAATAAACCGACCTGTTATCAGCATTATTCAATGGTCGATTATATGGGATAATACATGATGTTATAACAAAACAGATTTTCCTTTTCCTTGCCTCTTCACATCGACCACTCAGAGTCAACAGCGACCTTTCGATATCATCCATGGGTAAATCATTAATCATTTCATCAGGTAAGTTCCACCACTTTGAGCCCTGTATTTTCTTCGCGGTCTCTTCATCAAACCTATATCTAATATGTTTAGCCGGAACTCCTGCGACTATTGAGTAGGGTTCAACATCATGAGTTACAACCGCATTTGCCCCAACCACTGCGCCGTCCCCTATCTTAATTCCATTCATTACAACCGAATTGGTTCCTATCCAAACATCATTACCGATAATGACAGGATTAGAATTTGTAAGATAGGATGTCTTTTCTTTTATATCAAGATTTGCTTCATCATCACTTTTGAAATGATAACTAAAAGGTGATGTTGTAATAAAATCCACCGGATGATTTCCAGGGCCTATCTGTGCGCCTGATGCTATAGAAACAAAATCACCTATAATTGTATCCGGTTTAATTAGTTTCTTGTCTAATGCATAACTATATCTTCCAAGGTTATAAAATGCTCTCCTCTTACCTGCATTATTATCTCGTATAATTTTATTAACAACCCCTGTAGGCAAACGTCTTCTTAACCATCTCTTGATTCTTGTTAATATCATTGTAGTTATGCCTTTCCTTTATTCTTCCTACTTTCATCATATCGTTCCAATGAATCATGAACAAAAAATACATATAATTGACAAATGGAATATCAATCATTTCTTGTACATACGCGATAGCTATAAACATAAAAGCCACAGATAATTCGAAATCATTTACATTTTTACCGGATATTTTTATATATCTTAGTAATGCAAATATATAAATGGATATGAAAACCAGCCCATTAGTATATAGCATATTAAAATATGAGTTATCCATTCCCCCACCATATTTTTCCTGAAAATTCAAATCAGTTCCCCATAAAGATATTTTATCCCCATGGAATATGGTCGAAAGAAATGACATTCTATTATTAAAAATAACATTTAATTTTTCTAGCAATGGTCCATATGCTACTGCAGCAATAATCGTCAATCCCAATATGGCAATTAAAGTCCACAAGAGCACCTTCTTTTCCAATATTTTCCTTATGAATTTCGGACCCCACCCATAAATGTAAGGGAAGGCTATTATAATAAGTCCCGCTATCAGTCCTGTTCTACTTACGGTGATTTTATATATGCCAGCTGTTATGACTATAAGCACTAAATCCAACCAAACATTCTTCTTGTTCCGCAACAAAACGATTGTGGCCAAAAGGCAAATCCATACTCCAGATAATCTATTCGGCCCATCAAAGCCTAACATATACCTAGTTGTGGCCACCCTTCCAATTCCAAATGTCCCATATAAAGACAGCTTTCCATTGCCTGTAATAACACACATTATAGGAACGCTAAAAAGAATAAAAAAGTAACATGCGAATAAGACCTTAAGCAATCTTCTAGACTGAATATTCTTTGCTGCTATAAACATTAGCACTATTCTCAGAACCTTACTATCGCCTTGTTTAACATAGCAAACAGCTGAAACCAATAGCAAGAATACAATTATCATGAGCTCACTTTGAGTATATTTTGTAGTTAATATTTTCACTCCGAAGCTTAGTATTATTACCGCAACAAAACATTGGGAATACGGTATTTTCTGAGTTGTAATCAGAAACGTTGTCATGGTAAACTGCAATATCATGCCAATATAAAAAAAGATTTCATCTCTCTGAATCTTCATTTTTTATATACCTTTCTCGGTTTCTTTTCTGAAGAAACATAAAAACTCTAAAAGAAATATCATTTACCCCCAACAATATAAATTTTAACTTCTCAGAAAGTGTGTTATCTTCATCTTTTAATGCTGTCAATAAATAGCTGCGAATTTTTTTCTGCAATACTCTACGCGTATTAAAAGATATCTTCGAATGTGCTGCAGAATAATTTCCCGCCAATTGAAATATTCTATTTATGCAAGACTTTCTAACCTGTTCATTTTTTGAAAAAGCAATGAATTGATCACATATACTAATAGCGTCTAATATCGTGCTTATTTCAATTTGATCATACATAATACTATTGCTTCTCTGTATATAATGGTAGAAGGCATTTGGAATGAATGCAACTTTATCCACCTCTTGAAAATGCCAAAAAGTCGTCCGTAAATCCTCATTAATCTCACCTACTGGATAGGGATGTTTCTTTAATACAGTAAGCGGGAACAATTTGGCACAAGCAGAAACCCCACTATATTTGGATCGAAGTATATATGCCTGCGCAGTTACACTATCAACTACCGTTTCTTCGAAAACACTTACTTTTTTTCTATTTCCATTTGGAAATTCAAATATCAAAGGTGAACAAATAATATCTGCTTTGGTGCGATTTCGTGCATCCATGAGCAATTCCAGCATATTATCATCAACTTTATCATCTGAATCAATTAACACCACATATTCAGATTCGCATCTTTCGATTCCATAGTTCCTTGCATCGCTTAATCCACCGTTAGATTTGTGATATGCTTTAACATTATCGTATCTCTTTGCATAATCATCACAAATTTGCTGACATTTATCTGTAGAGCCATCATCCACCAAGATTATTTCATAATTGTGATATGTTTGGTTTAATAAGCTATCCACACATCTTTCTAAGTATTGATCCACATTATACACAGGGACAACTATTGAAATCTTTGCTGTATCGTTATCGTCACTACGAAACACATTCTCACCTCATATAATCAATTAATCTCAAATACATATCTTTCAATCCCACCTCAGGATTCCAACCTAATTTCTTTAATTTATCTCCATTTAATTTCATTTTTGTTGAAGCCGCATATCCATATATATTATCTTCAGGAATATCTAGAATAACTGTAATTTCTCCGTTTGCTATCTCATTTGCAACCAAATAAGCCATATTCAAAATGCTCATATGGTTATTGTCATTGGCCACATTATATGCCTCAGCATTCTCTCCCTTGAATAAAACTGTCAATATACCCATGACTGAATCTAATATATAACAATAGTTTCCCTCAGAAGAACCATCTGTATGCAATATAATATCGGTTTTATTTATAGCAGCTCTTGCCAACTGTGCATATATTCGATTATCAGACTCCGTTACACCAGGTCCAAAAGTTTGTGCCAAACGTGCAATCTTGATAGGTAAGCCATATTCCTTATTGTATGACACACAAAGATTTTCACACATCCGTTTACCTTCAGGATAACAGCTGCGTACACTTAATGGGTCTATATATCCATATATATCTTCTGTAACTATTTCTCCATTGTAGAATTTTCCATAAGTTTCCATGGACGAAATATAAACGACTGAGCTTGTTTTTTTCTTTAAAGCCAGTTCCAAAACATTGATAGTACCAAGAACTGATGTAGTAATTATGTCAGTAGGATGCTCGATCATTTCTTTTGACGACGTCACGCTTGCACAATGAATAATATAATCAATGGGACCATCATATGATATCTGTTCTCTGATATCTGTATTCTCGATAATCAAATGATCGTCATCTTTGTAATCTTTGTAGCATAAAATCGCCTTATCTTGATTTCGAACAGATGCTACAACATCATTATTGACTCCATATTTTCTATTAGCAGCCAATAGTATTTTCGCGACCATACTGCCTATAAGTCCGGTTGCTCCCGTAATATAAAAGACTTTGTTATCTGTATCCGAAAATAGCTTTTCATTTTTAACAATAAATCTCTCTATTTCCTCGTTTAATATCTTATTAGATTCCATATATCTGACCATTTTCCTTTGCTTCTAACATAGCCCTCATAGCGTAATAGTCACTAACTGTAGTGATTTTAATATTCTCGTCCGGTCCATCTACTAAATATAATTTTTTCCCTAGATCTTGCATCATAGTGCACGAGTCTATACAATTATCTATTCCCTTCTCAAGGAATATTTCATGTGCCTCATAAATGTCTTTAAGCCAAAAGCTTTGTGGAGCTCTTGCAACTCTGGATTTTTTACGATCTGTCACATAATCAATTCCATTCGAACTGGAATCAACAACCAAAACCGTTTCTTTCACCATCGCAGTAGTAATTGCATTCCCATTACGAATTACGCTATCTATATTATCGCTAATTGTCTTCTCAGTTATGAGCGGTCTAACGCCATCATGAATCATAACAATATTGTTATCTTCTCCGTACAATTCAACCGCTTTTTTTATACCGCTGTATATTGATAATTGCCCTGTTTTTCCGCCTTCAACAACCGCTTTAACCTTGGCAATATGATATTTTTTTAGTAAATCTCGTAAATATTTACTCCATCCTTTCACACATACAATAATAATTGCATCTACATCAGGATGTAATTCAAACTTTTCAATTGTATGTATGATTATTGGTTTCCCGTAAAGTTCAAGAAACTGCTTTGGCAAAGTTTTGGTATGCATTCGCTCCCCAACTCCTCCAGCAAAAATAACAGCAATATTCATTCTTCCATCCTCCGCACATTGTGTCTGTTTCTGTCTTTCATGGGAGGTAATTTCATATAATCTCCATAAAAATGGGACAAAAATTCATGTGCCATATCTGGTCCTTTTACTATCATATCTTCAAATTCATAGTCTGTGCCAACGCCATAATATTCTCTAGGAACAATTTCATTCATTTTGGCAGCACCCATGTATGTGGCAATTTCAGGCGTTGTTTCATACGGATATTTCTTCAATAATGCATGAAACTTGTCCCCTACTTTTACCGGATCTAACTTATCTTCAATTTTTGTGATTTTTGCAAACTCAATCGCCAATTTTTCATGGAATGGTCTTTCTTTATGCAGGTTCACCACCTCATTAAAATGCGCGAATTGATTCATCATCCTATAATATAGATACTTTATTCCAAAAATCTTTCTCTCTAACCCTGGTTTTGGAGCGCCATCTATAACTAACAAATCAATCCAAGCTCCAATTTTCACTTGGTTCGCTGAGTTGTTTAAAGTAAATTCTTTGTTCTTGTTGATTATCATTCCCACAAGGGTATGATGTTCTCTCCCTAACTTATATGTACTTAAATACAAGTTTTCAGGTAGTAAATCAGGTGCTATCTCCAAAAACTTCTCGTAATCCGGTCTTGGTATAGCCACGTCTATATCGTCATCCCATGGAATAAAGCCTTTATGTCTAACCGCACCAAGGAATGATCCTCCTGCAAGAAAATAGCGCAAGTTGTTTTTTTCACATATATCTACAAACACCTTGAATATTTTTAATTCCTCTTCTTGCAAATCACTCAGGTTATTACTCTTCATTACTGGTCTCCTCTTATCTGATTTCTAATATCTGAATCCACGATTTCTTCTCCACTGCGTTCTACTAACTGTGCCTTACTTAATTCAGACAGTCCGTCGTTCACAACTGCTCTGACATCGCAAGTACTACATCTGTCAAGCTGTTCTTTGCTAACCTTACCATCCCTATATTCACGGCATATCTTGTTCTCATACATACTGTATGGATGTGAACTGATCAAGCTCTTAAACTTATGCACAAATACCCACCAACTTGGCTTCCAAATATATTTATGCATAGCAGGGCTAACAGATCCTATCATCCAACATTGGCGATCACAGTGTCGTACTTTCTCACGTACCTTTTCTGCTTCCGGACTGTTCCAAAGTTCATCCCATGTCTGGGTATTCAAATTTCCCATAACTTCTTTATCTTTCGTACCATTACAAGGCATTACATCTCCATATGGATCGATAAAAAAAGTATCAAACGACATATCACATGGAAGAAGACGTGGTTGACCATATATGTAATTAATCAAACCATGATTGAAGTAAGCTCTGAACCACTTCTTGGGGCTCTTGCTCTTTAAAAGCTTATTTATAAGGTTTTCAAAGTTTTTAGCCACCATTGGTCGATCATGAATAATATTTTTGGCTTCTACAAAGTAAAAGCTATTATGAAGGGATGCTGTTGCAAACTCCATCCCCATCTCATCAGAAATATCATACAACGGCACGAGATCCGGGGCATTTCTATCTTGCACTGTCATGCCAAATCCAACATCGCTCATTCCCATCTCGCGAAGTTTCTTCAAAGTCTGATAGCCACGTTGATATCCGTTCTCAAGGCCTCTTATTTCGTTATTCGTCTTTTCAAGTCCCTCTATAGATATTCGAATTCCAATCTGAGGAAACTCTTTAGCTAATGCCACTATACGATCCGTGAAAAAGCCATTTGTAGAGATAACAATACGGTCAGAATGCTTGTATAGCTCCCTGACGATATCTGGTAAATCAGTTCTGATAAACGGTTCTCCCCCCGTAATATTTGTAAAGTACATTTTAGGAAGTTTCTTTATCGTTTCAATACTCAGCTCTTCTTCTGGCTTAGATGGAGCCTTATATCTATTGCACATTGAGCATCGAGCATTACACCTATATGTAACTATAACCGTTCCATTAAGTTTTTTTTCTTTTAAAGCCATCTTCTTATTCCTCATTCTTATTCGTATAGTTCGAGCGTTTTATCCACAACCTCATCCCAGTTGTATTTCTTCAAAATGTAATCAGTAGCGTATCTCTTATACTCCTCTACTTGTTTTGGATTATCAAGCAACTCTTGCATAACTTTTCTGAGATCTCCCACATCAGATTTCTTAAAAACAGCAGCCCTATCTTCAACCACCTCAACACATTCAGCAATATCCGATACCAAGCAACAATTCCCATAGCTCATAGCTTCAAGAAGACTGAGTGGCATACCCTCTAAATCAGATGGCAAGCAATATATATAGCAATTACTATATAATTCTTCTAATATTCGTCCCTGTTGAAATCCGGTGAAGATAACGTTATCACTGCATGTTCGTTTAAGTTCTTTCAGGAATTCATCAGTATCAGATGATCCTCCTGCAATAACAAGCTTTTTATTTGTTTTTATGTCTTTCCATGCTTGAACTAAATATCTTAATCCCTTTTCCGGAACAATACGGCCAAGAAAAAGCACATAAGAATCTTTTTCCAATCCCCATTTCTCAGAAATAAGTTTCGCAGCAATTTTTTCCGGTTTATTCACTCCATTGGGAATATATACAGTATTTCTCCCATATGTGTCTCTAAAATACCTCTGTAATTCATGAGACAGCACAATTACCTCATCTGCATATTTTACTGCCATTTTTTCTCCGAAATGAATATACTTCTGACCAATTCGGCTCCATTTCTCTGCGCGAAGCCAATCCAACCCATGAACAGTGCAGATCACTTTTTTATGAAAAAGCTTGGGAAGCCATGCCATTGCTGACGGCCCCTCTGCATGAATATGTATTACATCCGCTTTACTATTACTAGCGCGCCACGCCGCAGAAACAGAGGATGTTAGTGCTGCAAATCCTTTTCTATCAATTGACCATACCGGAATAACTTCCACTCCCTTTGTATCAACATGAGTGTCTAATGCCATTCCGCTCACATGATTTGTCTTTCGATCATAGCAAACCACCTGATGACCTTTTTGAACCATCCTAGTAGCTAGTTCATTTACTACAACCTCAACTCCTCCTTCTCGTGAAAATGTATGCTTTTGTCCAAACATAGCAATATTCATATATATTCTCCAAATACTTTCAAATGGTAATATTCAAACTGTCTCATTCTAATGAATTTATGTTCTTATTCCTATTCCTGCGACCACAAGCAAAATATATGCGTTCAACACTGCAATGAAGAATTGAAACTGCGAGTACGAACGCACCATGATTGCAAAAACGTATTCTTATCACTACAACACAAAGAGCACTTTCGGAAATTTTCCCTATTACATGTTACCGTATGATGTATCTCTTTTCAACATAAAAAGGGGAAAAGTGCTTATAGCAACATTTCCCTTTGTCCAATCTTAGTATTCTGCTGATTTCATTGCGGTCGATAATGATTTATCGAACTTTTCCACGATACTCCCGCCTCATTTATTCTATTGAATATAACGAAAGAGCATATACAGATGGTGCCATTATGCTCTTTGTCACTGAAGTCTTATAAATTAGCTAACTACTAATTCACTTCTAATTGTACCAAATTTATCGTGTGTTTATCAACAATACTGACGTTTTATTGATTGTATGTTTATCTATACTTTGTTGAATTAAACAATTCGTTTTATACCAGGTATTTTTTTTAGTATATACGTAGTAAGGCCACCACATGTCATGCTAATTATAATCCAACCAATAGAAACAATTAGAGTTGGCAGCTTTGGCTCTGCGAAATTTTCGTATTTGATATAAAATAATAATCTCACACAAGGCTCTAACATATATATCCCTAAGGTCAACGATCCAATTAAACAAATTATCCTAGCAATTATTCCTTCATTCAGCTTTGGTTTTCCTATCACAAATAAGTACTTAATCAGAATAAATGCCACAATAGTTGTCAAATAATCAAATAATTGAACATAGTCTTGTGAGTACTGCCCATTCAGTATTGCATCGTTGTACGTGCACCAATTCGAAAGTAATATTCCTATCGCACCTGCTACAATCAATCCGCACAGATGCTTTATTTTTATTTTGTTCATATCAATATAGTTTTCTAAATAATATCCTAGTAGAGAGTAAAAAAAAGCCTTTTCAAAAGCAAACGGCACTGAGAAACTATCACTTAATGCATATGTGGGCAATTGCATTTTTAACATGTTTATATTAATCAATGGAAGTAACGAGAAAAGAATAAAATGCATCGTTACTAGAGCAATTATTTCATTCTTTGTAATTCCTTTCGCCACTCGTTGAAGCATAGGTAATAGAAATAGTATTCCAAGATAACTATATAGATACCAATAGGCTCCGGACCCATCCATTTTGTTTTCTAAAAAGCCATGAATATACTTAGACAATGAAAACTCATATTCAACCCCACTACCCATTTTAACTATTTTATAACTAGACATAACTATAAAATCAAACACCAGCAACAACACAACAATTCGAATAAACCGCTTTTTAAAAGCTATAACCCATTCGTCATTTCTCCCCAACAACAAAGCCCCACTTATCATGAAAAAAAGCGGAACATTAATTCGAGTAATCATCGTTAAGCACATATAAAAAAACTGTTTTCCACCTTTTGAAACAAAATATAACGTATATCCCGGTAAATGATTGAATATTACCAATGCACATGCAATAACTCGCATCATTTCAAAATATACTTTTTTATTCTGTACCTTATCGTTTTCCATATTCCCCTTGTATGATGTTTACTGAATAGTAAAATCATACTTCCCTCTCATTTTTCTACATCAATGCTTCAATTATTTCCCTCTATTCCCCATACGTCCAATTATCAGGATCGAACAAGTATTTATTCTTTAGTGAGAACCATTTAGGGTCGGCAAATGTATATCCATGGTTCTTTTGAATATCTTCTGAGGTAATAATGCAGCGCAGTTCATCGGCATCTTTTCCGGACTCATCTATTGGATTCCCGGTGTATGGGTTGATGGGATTGTCTATAGTCCCTTTAAAGGCTTCTGCAGGAACATCTGCATTGGTCATAAAGGTATCACTTACTGAATAATCATCGCTTCCAAAGTCCTTGATCATGAGAAGCGGATTTACAGCAGTTGTATCTACATTTTCTGAATTGACTGTATAGGTTTCGTCCATGATCACATCCAATAGATTGATTTGGTATCCATGATCGGCAACAAGTATTATCTTGGTGTTGTCCCAGACTCCGTTTTCTCTCAAATAGTCAAACCATTTTCCCAGCTGAATAAACGCTGCCATATCACTCTGATAGTGTTCTAACTGGTCTATTGATTTGAAATCCAGGTCTTTTGCTCCCGGAGCGGTTCTCACGGCATGTTCCTTCTCATATTCTGTATTATCCACAACATTCTGCGGCTCATACTCAGGCTCCTGCATGAACATAACCTCGTGTGTTGTAAGATTATATAGAGAAAGATACGTATTTTCATCCGAATTACTTATCTTGGTCATATCGGGCATATGCTTAAGCACTTCATATGAATTCAAAAAAGTATCCTTCATACCTGTACTTCTGTACTCGTCCTCGGTTATGTAATAGGTTATATCTTCATACTTATTCTTGTCAGAATAGTAGTCTGCATAGTTATAATTTCCGCCATCATATACTTCTTTATGGAGAAATACCGGAGTTATCCTAAACAGCGAATAACAGAATAAATTTCTGTTTATTGTTTTTGTCTTTTTTTCTGCAAGAATTGCATCTTCTTCATCGAACCATCCCATTGTAGAATATGCATCTATATCCTCATATTCATCAAACATGCTCAGATCCGATACTTGCTGATAATCAGGATATGGTGGATCGCACAATGTAACCTTATATCCATTATCCATAAAGATTCTGGGCATGACCATAAGGGCCTCATTATGCTTATCTTTCAGGAGTTCATCCGACCTTCTCTGCATTTCGGCAGGAATATAGTCGTATCCGCCGTATATCGGAGGAGCACCCACGTTGGTGCATAGTCCAAAGGATAATGTATTGGGATAGTATGTAAAACCGGCAAACTGCTGCTGAAGCTCGGGTTTCTCCGCAAGCATATATGGCACATAGCAGCTTATGGCTCTGTCAATCAATAGTACAACTACATTCTTACCGTTTTTACTGAGGGTAAACTCGGGAACTTTGGAGCTCTTTTTCTCTTCTTCCTGCAGGGCGATCTTCTCAAGTTCTTTAGAGGTCGCGCCGATCTTGGCAATATTGATGACTGACATCGCTGTTATGGCAAGACACCCAATGATACATACTGTCTTTATGATATCCCGCTTTCCCTTTTTCCAGATCAAATATACAATTCCTGCTACCGCAGCTAGTACAAGGGTATTAAGGAAATACGCTTTTGTAGTGATCTCAATATTCACATCATATCTTAGGAGCGGAGAAATATTGCCATATCCTTTTCCAAAGAACATGTATTCAATCACTGCGCAGAGCATGATACCTGAAAAGACCAGGCTGAATTTCTCCCTCGTTCTATCTGATGCCAATCTGTAGAAAATCACGCACCATACCAGGAACACGCCTACAGCCAAAGCAGCGGTGCGGACTATATAATTTAATGGTGAATGGAAATCCGCCATATCAACAAATTCTGCAGTTGATGTGCTTATTACGGCAGAGGGGATCAGTAGTCCCACCAATACAGCCATAAAAATACAGCAGGAATAGAAGATTTTTTTATCCGTGATCTTTGTAGCATCGTCTGTGTTGTCAGAAGTTTGGTTCCTAAATGCTCTTATATGCTTATACAGCAAAGGAAGCTGCAGAAGCACCGCTACGATCACAGCTATTGCCTTTCTTCTGACTCCGGGTAGATACACAAATGAAAGTATGAATATCGAGATTCCCAAAACGGAACAGATCACTTTGATTACTTTCTTTGGATCGGGCAGCTTATAAAAAATGTTCTTCACAAGCGAGAACAGGTTGTTTAGTGTCCAATAGAAAACAAGTCCCGCCGGTGAATCATATAAGAGGACAAGAAAAATAAGGGCCATACCATAAAGCTGGATTTTGCTCTTTAGCGGCATTCCTTTTGTGTAAATCGCTCCCGAAACGATATTTATCAAGGTCATAAGTATCGGAAGCAGATGGAGGCTGATGCTGCCAAGTTTAATGAGGTTATCCGGGACGCCCAGATCTCCGATTGGTCCAAATGATGCTCCCTGCAGCACATATAGGTGTGACAAGTAGTGATATGCCGCAATAAAGAAAGGTATCTCAAGGAGCAGGGACAGGGAGCCTTTAAGCGCATAATATGGCTTATAGTCGTTCTGGCGATAGTAGGTCTGAGTAATCATGAATCTCTCATCGCCCTTAAACACTTTCCTGATATGGTCAATTCCGGGTTTTAGCTTGATAGCTTGCTGTCTTTCTTCCTCCTGCATGGCATCAGCTCTGCGATAAAGGGGAAGTACCAATAAGTTGATAGTCAGACTAAGGAATATCAAAGACAATCCTGGGTTATTAGTGGCACCGACAGCTATTGCGTAAACTGTGTCAAACAGTAATTCAAGCGGCCCTAATATTATTGTATATATGATCTGTGAAAATGTCATAATTAAACCGGGTTAGCTCCTCTTATGAGTAATGTATTCATCAATTCGCACCAAACATTATACATTGTAAGAGAACATAAAACAAATGATTGTGTTCAGTCCCTATCCCTCTCAATCATATTCCAAATCATCCTTAATCATGCCCCATATCGCCACAGGTGTTCTAAAAACAGCAGTAGCCGGTCACCCGCACTACTGCTGCCTGTTTCATAAACTCTTTTATAGCTTTATGTGTCAGATTCTTCCTCATCGTGTAGCATCACAATTATGTCTGCAAGAAGCCTGTATTTCTCTGCCCTCAAATTACGAAAAAAGACATAGAAATAGTCAATAAAATAGGCTGCAAACGCAAAAATAAGAAAAAACAAACACAAATTCCCGATGAACATTGCCCAGTTGATCGTATCCTGAAACGAAGCCATGACTGCCTCGTTCAGTCCGGGATTATCTTTCAAAAAGGCTAATACGTTCGAATAGGAAGATGCAGAAAACTTATCCATGGCGTTTCCAAACTGCGTGATCATAATGACAAATATCGGAATAGCCAGCGTTACCATCTCTCTGATAGCTGGAGCACGTGCATCTGTGGCCCTATTATTCCTAAAATTAAGATAAAGGAGTTCATTGATATCATCCGGAAGATTTTTATAGGACTGTCGGATTGCCTCTATCTGTTTTGGCATCGTCTTATTCCTTTTGATCAATCTGATATAGTATTTAGTAAATTTATCGATTGATGTGTCATGGATATATTTGAAAGCTTTCGGAGCTTTTTCTTTTCGCCCCAACATCTTATGCGTCATCTGTCCCCTCCCGGTTGCTTTCTTCTCATAAGTCCAGAACAGTCTTTTCAATAATTCTCACATCTAAGCTGGAAGTATGGTCTAGAAAAACGACTACTTACTATTATACTATGACTACTTCACCGGTGGAATCTATTTACTTGAGAGTTTTCGTGGATATTATTAGACACATTAGCTCATCGCTGAGCCTTGATTTTTAATTTATGACAGATTCTTGAGTTTACGCAATGATTCGTTATATCTTTTGACACGGTCTATGTATTCCGATGATCTGTAATAATCTTGATCAACGCCAATTCGGGCGATGGGCTGAAAATAGCAGGCATAGTTATCTATTGCCGGCATGTAATCGCTCGTATCCGCACAACTGATTGTTATGGAGTTCTTGGCGGGCCTTTCACCCATTCGGAGCTTCACCTGCCATAATGCAAGCTTCTTGAAGCCTTTTTCGAGGGAAATGTAGTTTTCGCCGTTTTGGCGGGCGTGAGAATCGTAGACGAAAGTACTCATTATTTCATCTCGAGTTTTAGTTCTATATTAGGAGCTTCTATATAAAAGCTCTTATATACTTCAATACGTTGTTCCTTCAAGCTCTCAGCTAAAGACATTTCTGTTCTTAAATCCAAATAAACCATCTGATTCATCCCATACAGTAAATCAAGCAAAGAATATGACTGAAGAATAATTCCTTCCAAATTTCCAATCTGCTTCTTAATAACTTCTAGCATTCCTTCGGTAATAATAATGCCATTACCGGCTAGCCTAATCTTTGCTCCATCACGCCTTATTCCATAACATCTAATCATACCGTGACTCTCATTAAATACTACAGAATCTAATTCAATCAAGAAATACAGCTTAATCTTGCTATATTTACCCATATTCGCGCAATATCTATCGATTTTACCAACATGTTTTTCAAACACTCTTGTAAAATGGCAAAGAAAAGCATCGTAATCAAACTGCCTTGTATAATCTAGCGCGCATTGTATAAGCTCACTAATATCTTTTCCAGCTTCCTCCGCTTTGTAAGTTCCTTTTTCTTGTGCTTCATGATGCTCACCATATATGTCCCAAGCATTTTCATCACTAAGTCTACATGTTGAGCGATTGCTTTCAGCTATATATACTTGATCAACTGTAAAATGCTCTATCCCAAACGCAGTATTATCAAGTATAGCTAGAAAATCCGGACTTTCCTCCCAATCCGCTATTCTATGTGCTGAATTGAGTTCGCGTAAGCTTTTGGTGATATATTTACCACTGTTTATCTTTAGATTGTTGAAGCAAATCTCTTCTTGTCTTTCTTTGCCCATTGTTAACCCCATCAATTAATAATCTTGCAAAAAAAGCATATTTTAGCACTCTCTATGATATGTTCATACCAGGACACCATTATTCCTAATCTTTGCAATGAATTCCTCATATGGAAACAGTTCCTGCCCCATAAAACTTTGATAATACCGTTTCCACTCATTACAAACAAATAACTGACTTTTCGCCCCAAGCATCTTTCTAGCACCTAGATCATTATCTCGTTCTGTGAAGATAACCATGTAATTTTCAAGTAAATATAACGCCGCAAGCGAATTAATTACTTTTTCCTGATTTGCTTTTTTATAATTTGCAACCCCCAAGTCATCAATTTTTAATCTAGAATGCTTTACAGAGTTATATACACGCCACCATGATAATCGATTTCCTTCTTTCCAACCGTCAAACGGCTTAAGCGTAATATCTCGAAAGACTACATCTACAGTATTATCAAACAAAGCTGGCATATATTCACTCACTAAAGTAAAATATTTATGAATATTATCACAATCATTTTTCCCAATCTGATTGGCCAATATTTTAAATATTGTATCTATTTCACTACAAACCGATTGAAGTATCCAATTATATCTAACAGAATAAGTATTGAAATTTATTTTATCAATAGCCACAAAATTCTCTGTATCAAGAAAAGCCTTTTCCAGTTCATGGTAATAAATATAATACGGATTGTTTACCATAATTATTATTTCTCCAGTTCCTCTATAATCTCCACCACATCACTCATCGGATTGCACTTGACGCTGCCCCATTCAGTCCCTATCTGATTGTAATATGCTTTGAGCTGTTTGATGCGCTTCTTAGCATCTTCCAGATTTGGACGAAGAACCTCTGCGATATCCATACTCTCTTTGTATCCGTCAATGTACTTAGTAAGCTCTTTCTTCGGTTCCTTACTGTCTTTGAAAGGATGTGTAGTGTAAACAAAGTGCAATATGAACCATACTTCAATACAAGGATTTGATGCTATGAATCTTACATTCTCTGTTTTTTTCTGAAGCCTTTTTACTGTATTTATCTTTTTCTCATCAAGGTCCATATCGAGAACGATATATGCTTTATCGCCATCTTTGGTCAACAGTTCATTCTTTTTCCAGTATGAATCCATGCAATTAAGCATTCCCTTTGGATCTGTGTCCAATCCGGTATTAGCAAAACGAATCACGTACTTTCCATGCTGTTCACGAAAAGATGCAAAATACGCATATTCCGTCTTATTTCTTCCTTCTGCAGCGATGACTATAACAGGCTTTCTTTGTCGTCTGACATCATTTCTCTTTTTCTTTTGAAAAGATCTATCAGCCATTTAGAGCACCTCCTCACCACAAAGGAACGGAATTGCACCATATCTTCCTAGCAAATAGCCTTTCTCTATGTTCTCTGTCTTTCTAACAGAAAACTCATCCAGTGAATATAAGTCAGTGACACCGGTCTGATAGTCTTTCTCTGTAAAATAAATCTGATCTCTTCTGAACATATCAAGCGTCAAAATTCCTGTTTCATGGGTGGTTACAACAAGCTGTGCTCCTTTGCTGTTTATATCACTGTCTCTAAACAGATTAATAATAAATTTTACAAGGCTGGGATGCATGCTCTTGTCTATCTCATCCAGAACAATTGTCTTACCTTTCTCAAAAGCATCCTTAAGTATTGGACCATAGAAGAACAGAAGCTGTGTTCCTAAGGATTCTTCTTGAAGTGTCAACTTATATTCCTCTTTTTTTCCGTCTTCTTTGGTTATGATATGCCCGGTTGTGATTTCCACCTCAAAGTTCTTGCTTTCTTCAGGAGGAAAAGGTTTACCCTGCATAAGGATTTGAAATGGCATATTATTCGCCATGATTTCTTTTGCGTCAACACTGATGCTACTTATATTGATATCCGCCTGCTGTAAAAGCTTCTTGGTAAAATTCACATATCCGTCCGTCTCGTCTGTACGGTATTTATCAAACGCAAACCCGCTAAGCGTCATTACATCGGTAAATGTGTCGATAGAATCTGCCAACCACTCGAATGGAATCTTGGTACATTCCACATTCCAGTTCGTTGCAGTCGCCAAGAATAGCTTGTTCGGTGTATTCATCTCATATACTGTCTCAAGCTTGGTTTTATATGATCTGTTAAATTTGGGTGTCTCACCCTCTTTTAGATCAAATAATAGAGTTGGCTTAGCGGTTCCATAGCGATATAGATACTCTTCTGTTATCTTCTCTGCTGTCGCACTAAAGCCATATATGTACTTCTTGTTATCTCCCGCAACAAAAGTAAATTCAAAGGATGTAGGTTTATTAACGGATTCTGCGTCAAACTTAAATGGAATAACCGGTAATTTGTCGGTTACCTGCACATTATTCGAGTTTCTGACCATTAATATTGCGACAGTTATCGCCTTGAACAGGCTGCTCTTTCCCGAAGCATTAGCCCCATATATTGCCACTGTATTGACTGCGCTGCATTTGCCTTTTTCTATTATATTTTCAGGATGCTCAGAATCTTTTGACGGCTCCATACTAAGAAAAACCTTATCTCTGATAGACATATAGTTTTCAACAGAAAACTGAATCAACATATTCTTTCCCCTTTCTAATGCACACTACTCTCATACCAATATGATAAACGTGTTGTATATCGTTTTCAACAATATTTTTGTGATTTTTGCAATTTTTATTCAGATTTTAGATTTATTCTGCATCATAGAGACATATTGTTTTATAATTAAAAAGCCGAGCTCATCGCTCGGCTTGCATAATATTTGTCCATCAAAAGAGCCATTACCACTCAACTTCCGGTTCGGGAATATATGGTAAATCTTCAAACATATCATCTATGTAGTTGACAGGTTCATCGCCGGGATCCTCGTCTTCCCCCAGCATGTGGAAACAGATCTGTCTGCCGTCTGGTATTAAAAGATAAACATCTCTGTCTTTGATCCTGTAGAAGGTAACTTTCGTTCCCTTGGTGAGGGTGATATCCTCCATGGAATCGGGATCTTCGGGTGTTTTACTGGCTTCAAGCTCCAAGTCCTTCTTGGCCGTCATGACATCTCCGCTCTTAGCAATAGGCTCCCCATCGCAGATTGAATTTCCTTTGATATAATAGCCATACTCATCGGTAGATTTGATCTCACCGCAAGGATCCATGTAAAAAGTCTTTTGGGTCAAAGTAGAACCAATCAGCTCTGATATTGACATAAGTTCAAAGTTCGATGAGTCTTTTATGTCGGTCAGGCAATAGATATAATCTCCGTTAAGCTCTATCGGCGCAGTTACTTTGTTGCCGTTAAGATTGTAGACAAAAGCCGTGCCATGATACCACCTATTCATGTTGAACATAACAAGAAATGCATGTCCATCCGCTTTTTCCACAAGGAAAACCTTGGAAACAGAAAATTCAGTCTGAGTTTCCACTAAATTCTCCTTATCCATGAGGCCAAGTTTAATATGCCCCCATGAATCATCTTTTATTCCAAATGAATACTCTTTATAACCCACAGAGAAATTTATAATCGTGTTAAAATCATTGGCTACGTCTCTTACTGCCTTTGGCTTGTCAGATTTTTTCTTGTTTTTGTCATTTTCTTTTTTATCATAAAGAAGCGTCACTTTATCGGCGCTATAGCCAAGTTTCTTTTGTATTACAGGAAAAGAGTCTTTTATGGTAAAAGAGTCTGCTTCCGGAAGGGAATCTTTGGTATCGGTGGAGTCTTCACCTGTTTCTGAAGCGGCGCCCTCTTCTTCATATACGCGCAGTTCATCATCCTTGAAGGTGTAGATATTGACTTTCCCTTCGCTGTCCTTAACGAGGAACTCCGGAATTCCGTCATTATCAAGCTTTTTAAGTTCATAGCGGCAAGATGCCTTTTGAGGCTCGCGGGATTCATTCATATCTTCCTCTGCCTCTACTTTTGACGCCAAGGCATAGTACGCCTCTTTATATGAATTGTAGGAATGCGTATACTCTTCGCCCCAAAATTCTACGTTTTTAATGTCATTTTGAAGCACATACTCTTTTATCCTATCAAGGCTGTAGTCATCCCTAGTTTCTTCTTGGCATCTTCGGATGTATTTGGACGCTCCTCAAAAAAATAAGGAGTATCACTGTCCCATCCCGCATTAAATTCCATGAATCCGAGATTTTTCTTACTGCCGTGGTCTCCTGTTATCACAATGTCGTCAAAACCGTTTGCATCATAGTCAACCGGGTATATATTATCTATTTTGGAAAAATAAGCTCCGGTAACACTGGCAACTTTCTTATTCCCCGAAAGAACAACTATATCCGCACATTCTTTGTAACGAGAATCGTAGAAAACCACAAACTTGCATTGTCCAAGCTGTCTCAGATACACATCAAATGTATCATCACAGTTTTCGGCCCATAGAAATTCATTCTTTCTAAAAGTATATTTTGAGCCTTTCTTTTCAAATACCACGATTCTGTCGGGATCGTCATTGTATGATGAATGTGCGGCTTTTTCCTCATTCTTGGGAATGCCCACGAGCTCAAGTCTCACGCGATATGTATAGCCCAGTTTTCCACCCGACACACATTTATACTGATCGGGTTCAAAAGTATCCTGCGTTCTTCTTTTGTATATAGCCTCCCAATCAATGTCATCCTCATCCGAGAACTCCTGGCACAGAAAGAAATTGTTCTCCATGTGCATAAAGTCCTCCTCAATCTCTGCAAATTTATGCGTATTATCACATTGAATTATTAGCGGTCATGCAGTATAATCATCTTAATGATAGAATTATGATAAAATTATGAGAGGTGATAATATGGTACAGATACGACCCGTTTCGGATTTAAGAAATAAGTTTACTGATATCGAAAAAACCGTCCAGAGCGGTGATCCTGTTTTTCTCACCAAAAACGGTTATGGAACAATGGTTGTTATGAGTATCGAGACATACTCCAACCTTACGGAGCCCGAGGAACACATTATGGATATTGCAGATGAAGCTGCTGCTTCAACAAGCGAAAGATTCACTCACGAACAGATCTTTGGGACACTGCGGAGGAGGCTAAATGACTAAAAAGAAGTACTCATTGCGCTACCTACCACTGTTTTATGAAGAGCTTGATCGTGATATAACTTACATAGCAACTAAACTCGGCAATATTGATGCTGCCAACAATCTCTTGGATGACATAGAATCAGCCATTTTGAAACGTATAGAAGACGGACCGGAATCATTTGAGCAAGTCCCCTCTAAGAAGAAGCGTATAAATCCATACTACAAAATATATGTCAAAAACTACATAATCTACTATGTTGTTTTGGAAGAAAATGGATCAAAAATCATGGAGGTAAGACGTTTCTTACACATCCTTGAAAATCGAGAAGATAAACTGTAATAAATCTACAAAACAGCAGTAGCCGGTTTAACCCACGCTACTGCTGTTTGTCTCATTAACTCTTTTATCGCTTTATATGTCTGCTTTCTCTCACGAAGCAGCCTTTTTAGTAGTTCTCAGCCTTGAGCTGGAAGTATGCCTGTGGATGGTTACAGATAGGACAAACTTCAGGAGCTTCTTTACCAACTACAATGTGACCGCAGTTGCTGCACTGCCAGATTGCATCGCCGTCGCGAGAGAACACGATTTTGTCTTCAATGTTCTTAAGAAGCTTTCTATAGCGCTCCTCATGCTCTTTTTCTATAGCGGCAACGCCCTCGAAGAGCTCTGCAATCTCGTCAAATCCTTCTTCTCTTGCCTTTTTTGCAAATGAGGGATACATCTCCTGCCACTCGTATGCTTCGCCATCTGCTGCTGCCTGGAGGCAATCTACTGTTGTGCCGATTCCTTCGAGAATCTTGTACCAGATCTCAGCATGTTCTTTTTCATTGGCTGCCGTCTCGGCAAATATATTTGAAATCTGCACATATCCTTCCTTCTTAGCCTTTGAAGCGAAGAATGTGTATTTATTTCTTGCCTCGGACTCGCCGGCAAAAGCTGCCATCAGGTTCTTTTCTGTCTCGGTGCCCTTGAGTTCTGCTGCTCTGCATCTCCATTTATTTTCTGCCATAATAATCTCCTTTCGTGAATTGCACTTGAGTCATTCTTGCTTATATCAAAAATGAAAATCTTGATGTCTATTCATTTTCTCATGAATTATCACTTTGTGAAAGACAGTTTTTTAATTTTGCCTTTAATTGGAGATTTTTTAATTTTTACACCATTTTTCTCCAAATAAAAAGAGAAAATTGCTTTTATTTGGAGAAAAAGTTATAATTGAGTTGAGTTAATCATTACTATTCAGAGGAGTATATGCTGTGAAAATAATTGGAAGACGAAAAGAATCAATAGAACTTGAACAATGTGATAAATCAAAAAAATCTGAATTAGTCTGCGTATATGGTAGACGCCGAGTTGGAAAAACCTTCTTGATTGAACAAACCTTTGGTGACTATTTTGCATTTCGGGCTACCGGTTTGGAAAAAGGAACTACCAGAGATCAACTTAAGGCCTTTAACCAGAGGCTTAAGGAATGTGGTGATAGTACAAAAACAATACCCAAGGATTGGTTTGAAGCCTTTTCAAGACTTGACAAAATACTTACTAATAGCAATGTTACTTTATCCCCTCATAACAAGAAGATTGTCTTTCTAGATGAGTTTCCGTGGTTTGCAACACCACGATCTGATTTTTTGTTGGCATTTGAAGATTTTTGGAATAGAAGAGGCACGCAGTCCGGTGACTTTATATTTATAATATGCGGTTCAGCTACTTCATGGATGCTAAAGAACGTACTTGATAATTCCGGAAGTATGTTTCATCGCGTAACAACACAGATTTTTGTTCCACCGTTTAACCTCGCAGAAACAGAACTATTTTTTAAAGACAGAGAATTTGGCTGGTCAAGAGATCAAATAATGGAATATCAAATGGTCTTTGGAGGCCTTCCGTTTTTCATGGATTTGATGAATGGTAATGAAAGCTTCAGGCAAAACGTAGACAGATTATTATTCCGTCACAATGCTCTATTACAAGATGAAACTAGCCGTTTACTTGAAGCAACATTAAAAAATGCTCCCATATATGGACAAATCTTAGCAATGCTTTCTCCGCACAACTATGGCATGAAAAAGTCTGAATGTCAGCAAAAGCTAAAAGTTGCTGTCGGAACTTTTTCCAGAGCAATTGAAGATCTTGTCAAATGCGGTTATGTAACAGAATACACAAGAGATTATGAAAAAGGCAACCCATTATATATACAATTGGTAGATCCTTTCCTATTATTCCATTATCATTTTTTAACCACCAAAAATAATCTATCCTGTTTTGATGATCTAACAGTTGATGCCGGACTTTACTCAAACTGGAGAGGTCACGCTTTTGAAGTATTATGCATGCAGCATATTGATCAGATAAAAAAAGCTCTTGGCATATCCGGAGTAAAAACAAATTGTTTTCCATGGATTAACCCCGGCCAAGAAGAAAGCGCACAGATAGATTTAGTAATTGAAAGAGCAGATAAAGTCACAAACATTTGTGAAATGAAATGTACCGACCACCCTTTTAACATGAGTAAAGAATATGACACTTCACTACTAAGAAAGAGGGATATATACCAAAAAAAGACCGGTACTAAGCAAGCATTAAAAATTGTATTGGTATCCGCCATGGGATTATCAGGAGTCGCCCACACAGAACACATATCCAATGTAATAACTCTCGACGATCTGTTTGAGAAATAGAATGTATCAGCTATGCTTCGGAGTTCACTCGACCCCCACCATCACCTTGATATATTCCTCCGACTTATCACGCATGATCTCAAGCCCTTTTTGCATCTCATCAAGGGTGAACCTGTGAGTGATCAGGTTTTCAGGAGAAAAGCCACTCTTTCTGATCTCAGGAAGTCTTGAAAGAACATAGTTCCAGTCATCGATGTAGGTGGTCTTAGCACCTGCTCCGTTGCTCACTTTGCTATCTACAAGTGGATTTCCATAAAAAGAGGAATTCCAGGTTCCGACAAGTTTAAGCTGGTTTCTAAGGATTTTCCAATAAACTTCACGCTTTAGGCTCATATCTGAGGCGGGATTTCCCACTAGCACTACTGTTCCAAGGGGTGCCGCAAAAGAGACTGCTCTTTCGTATGCTTCGGAAGTTCCGATGCATTCAAAGTAAACATCGGCACCTGGGGTTTTGTTTTGGATAGAAGTAGCGTTTGCGCCAGTGAAAGCTTGTCTGGTTGCTCTCTCGCGGATAAAGTCCGCCGGATCTCCGGTTCTATAGTCCCAGAGATTGTCGGCACTGTATCCCATCTCAAGTAGCATGACTCTCTGGATATCTTTGTTGTATATGCACAGGACATTTTTATAGCCTGCATCTTTTAGGAACATCGCAAGGAGAAGGCCAATTGTGCCAAGGCCGCATATTACGATTGATTTGTTCGCGTCATCACGCTGTCCGGACAGCAACTGTTCCTTTGCACCTGCGCAAGATTCAGACAGCAACTGCTCCTTTGCACCTGCGTCGCCTTCGAAACACATAGCACGTAGACCAAGTCCCGCTTTGCGCATGGCATGAGCCGCAACGCACATAGGCTCAAGCATTGCTGCTTCGTTATCGGTAACTTCGTCAGGAATAGGTATAAGGTTCCATACAGGCGCCACTACATAATCTGCAAATCCGCCGTCACAGCGGGAGCCTAGGTAATCATAGTTTTCGCACATTTCATAGTGCCTGCTTTGGCACTGAGGGCATTCCATGCAAGGCTTTAGCGGGAAGATGCCCACTCTTTTCCCTACAAGATCAGGCTGCGATGCACATTCCTCAACAACTCCGGAGAACTCATGGCCCGGGATGAGGGGCATGTTGTGTGCACCGGTCTTGTATATTCTCGGGATGTCGGAGCCGCAGATGCCGCATGCGCGCACCTTAACAAGCGCCTCGTTCTCTCCCGGAACAGGCTTATCCACATCCGTATAGCTTATTTCGCCTATGTCGTATAAAACTTGTGCCTTCACTTTAATTTGTCTCCGTTTTTATGCTGCATAATTTAGTATTTCTCTCTAAATATCTCCTCGGCGCGTTCCATGTCGGCAGCGCTGGTAACCTTGAAATTGCGCACATCGCCGGGGATCATGGCAACCTTCATACCCGCCATAACTGCAGGCTCGGAAGAGCCGTGGATCACCAGTATTTTGTCGGGAATTAGTTTCCTATTGGCTTCAAGATATTTCTTATATGCAAAAGCCTCAGGCGCCTGGCCTGCAAATATTGTGTTTCTGTCGAGAAGCTCATCCACTTGAACACCGCCGTGGCTTAAATAAACGGTGTCATTCATGGGAAGGACAGGCATTGCGCCGTCGTGGTCGGAAAGAGCTTCAAGACACGCGGTGATGAGTTCTTCGGTAACAAATGGTCTGGCCGCGTCATGTATTATGACATTGTCGGTCATATCGCCAAGCCCAAGGAGTTCGATAGCTTCAAGGGCATTTACGATAGAGAGCTGGCGATTCTCGCCGGGGTCTGCATATCCAAGGATCTTCTCACTGATAGCGGGGTAATCTGCCACCGCTTGTTCTATGTCCTCGCGCCACTTATCATCCGCAACTATTATGATATTCTGAACTATCGGAAGATTTCCGAAAGGCTCCATACTATGCACGATCATCATCTCTCCGGCAAGATCCACAAACTGTTTGGGGACATCGCCGCCAACTCTGCTGCCTACGCCGCCCGCAAGTATTATAGCTACATTCATACGCTCACACCTCAACATTTTCAAGCATCACAGGAATCTTCCTGCTGGCACATTCCATGGCTGCAACACCCGTATCGCCGTAGTATGCGCTCCACTTATCGATGAAATCCAGGCTTCTGCCCTCTTCGTCAAAGATGACTCCCGGGGTTTTCTTGGCCTTCTCAACAAATGCGCAGTATCTGTCTCTTACCTCGGGCTCCGCCTTATCAAGATTAGCTGTGAGATAATCCTGAGGGACAAAAATAGCAACGAGCTTGCCGGCAGCGCTTTGCGCTCCAGCAAAAATCTCAAGAACCCGCTCAAATTTATCTATTGCTTTCTCTCCGTAGTAGATCACGGTGCTTATTGTAAAGTAGTAGACTACTGCCTTGCGACCTGAATATTCGCCAAGGAACTCTCGCCATTCTCTATCATGCGCCACTTCTGAAGCCGAACCCGCGCCGTTTCCATGCTCTTCCGCTCCACCGCCTACTCTCTTACCCCAATCTTTTCCGACGTATGGTGAGACCTCGATCTTCTGCTCCCAGAAGGCTCTTGTTTCTTCGCCGGAGAGGGAGATCAGCTTCTCTAAGTAGAGCTCACGCTGCTTTTCGGACTTAAGGAGTACCTTATCGGAGAAGACGACCGCAGGCTGCTCCGCAAGGATCTCGATTCCGCGGCAAGCCTTGTCTTCGCGGTCTATTGGATCGTCGATGTCAAAGCAGGGCACGTAGATAAGCTCATCCGTGAAGTTGATCATATTGGATGCATAGAAAAATTCGTGCACGGTAAGCGCCGTATTTTCCGCATCGTAGGGAACCTGTATCACGATGGTGTCAGGATGAACCGCGCCAAAATCAAACTCCTCACAGGCTTCCACATTGAGGTATTTGGGAAAAAGCTCTCTCTCATCATGCTTTTCTCCGACGCTTCCGAAGTAATCGCAGTCATAGAAGCTTATGGGAAGCACATGCACATCATGCCCCTCAGCCTTGTATTTATGCCAAAGCCCCTCCATTGTGTCCCACCACATGGCTCTGCAGGGAAGGAAGACCACGGTCTTCTTTTCCTTTGAAGGCTTTGGATCCAGCATCTTTGTCATGTATCTCTTTACCGAAACAAGCATCTGATTGGGATCGAAGGTATATCTGTAAGGATTGTGCTCAAGTCTTTTCGTAAGAACTCTCTCCTGACTGATATATGCGGGATATTCATGCATTCCGCCGCCCTTACGGATCTCCATATAATTTCCGTAGTTGCTTGATAGGATCTGATCATAGCAGCAGGGAACATTGATGGTTGTATTTTCAAACTTCATCTCAAAGGTTTTTTCAAAAAACTTTTTTGGGAAAATATGATCGCCATACATCATGTAAAAAGGCATGAGAGCGACCCTGTCAGCCTCAGAAACGGGGCATTCCATATATATCTTCTCGATAAGAAGCTCAAGGTCTCTCTTTAATCTTTTTCCCCTGTGAAGATGAACGTGGTTTTCTTTTTCGACATCTATAATGAGGCTCTCGATGTTCTTAGCAAGGTCTCCAAGTTCAGACTCAACCCCGAGAGCACTGTGTACAAGGATAGCTCTTTTTGCCCTGTCGTAACGCTCTTTTTCCTTGGCCTCATCGGCAAAGACTCCGTCCATGGGGAAAATATCAACACCCACGGTATATGGGCATCCGCTGAACTCATCCATGTGCTCTTTGCTGCAGTCGATGGCGCGGCAATTGACTATTCTTCCAAGGATATTGTCGTAGCCCTCATCTATGTCCCTCAGAGTCAGGATAATGTACTCTTTGGGAAATTCTTTTTTGGCAATTTCAAAAAAGCGCTCATATTCATCGCGCATCATACAGATATCAAAATCATCGTCCCAGGGAATATAGCCGCCGTGACGCACTGCTCCCAGCATGGTTCCGTAATCGGCAAACCACTTGATGTCATGCCTTCTGCAGAGCTTGTCGATCTCAGAAAGGATCTGCAGCTGTCCCGCCCAATAGCGCTTGATCATTGAAGGAATATAAAAGCCGTTCCTGACCTCTTCTCGAAAAAAAGAATCAGGAAAGCTGATGTTTTCAAGTGGGATTGTTTTCATTTCATTATCGGAATTAATGCCTGTCATTTGAATATGCGAGCTCCTTAATTTCTGTGCCTTATCAGTACGTATTATCCTCAGATTTAGCAATTTCCTTGTCAAGATAGGAAAAATCAAGCTTTCTGACAGCCGGGATAATATCGGCATAGTCAGTTCTTTTACCAAACAAAAGAGTTGTTCCAAGAACAAAACCGTCCATCTTCTTGGGCACGTATTCCTTCATTCTCTCTGCTCCGCAGGCGCCGTCCCAGTATAGCTCGAAGCCCATTTTTTTCCTAAGATGCAAAAGCGCGTCAATCTTCTCACCAACAAAGGGCAGGAACATCTGGCTGGCGTTGCCCGGATTGACCGCCATAACAAGAACTCTGTCAACGATGCGAAGGAGTTCTCTTATCGACTCAACGCTGGTTCCGGGATTGATGGCAATGCCCGGATGTAAGCCGTAATCAATTATTTTCTGGATTGTTGCAGACGGGTGATACTCCGCTTCGGGATGAATGTAGACCGTATCGCCCTTCCTAAGATATCTGAGGAAAAGATCTATATTGTTCCTGGGATGTTCTATCATGAGATGGACATCCAGAGGTTTCTTGCTGATCCTTGCAATGGAAACCATGTCATAGAGCGACATGGCAAAGTTATGGACATAACGACCGTCCATGATATCAATGTGAAAAGAATCAATTCCGGCAGCCTCAAGCTCTTTTACCTCCTTCTCAAGATTGCCGAAATCAGCGCACATCATGGACGCTGTAAGAACAAAATCACTCATAATACCCCCTCAAATAATTGCCATAATACTTTTATGCCAAGCATCTTTGTAATGCCCATATATGCACAAATATATTATAACATGCATTGGGGCAAAGATAGCGTTGTAGCGTATGATTCAATGTATTTTCTCAATCTCGATCCAGGGATTTATATAAACAGAAAGATCGCACAGATCGTATTCATAGCCATTCTTTTGGCACACGTAATCAAAGCTCATCTGATCCCTTGTATGATCATAGGTCATGTACTCATCCCACCAATCCTGCATTACCTTCTTGAGCTTCTCATCGCGATGATCTCTTGCAATACAGCCAAGCTCAGTTATATAGCCTCTTGACACATAGCCCTCTTTCTCATAGACAGCTATCTGCTTATCAAGAGCAGCCTTGTCAGCCTTGCCACGCTCAACGATCAGCTTGGCCTCATCCTTAATGCTCTCCGAATTAAAGTGCGGAAAGCAGATCATTCCGCTGTCTCTCCTATAGGTTTCAACGAAGGTCTGCATGTCTTTTTTGATAAGATAAGCTCCATCAACGTATACAGAATAATCATATTCCGGGAAAAAGATATGAGGAAACATCTTGGGATATCTGGACAGCCTCACACTGTTTAAATTATCAGGGTTATCGATAATCCGCACCTGCCACTTCCCCTTATAATCAGTTTTGGGTCTGTCGGTTAAAAGAATATAATCAAGCCCGGAATCGCCTGCTTCAGGCTCATTTATCTCATCATAATCTCCTGTTATGACCGTATAGACAACGCCTTTTCCTTGAAATCTTGTTGAAGGTGTGGGGTATCTTAGATGGTACTTTTCTCTGACATGATCCACCTGCTCAACGTAATCAAGGAGGTTGCCTATCTGGGTGTTCTTTTTTTCTAGCAAAGCTGCCGCTTCCTTGAGGCCCTCTGTAACTTCTGCCGGAATCTCTGCATCTCCGCAGCTGTATGCATACCTGATGATTGCATCCATTGCCAGTATCCTGAGCCTTCCCGCATCAAGGATATTTTCATCTGCCTCTTTATAAAATCTATCCAGCGCCTCACTGTTTTCCGGGCAGGAAAGATTGCCTTTTATGGTGTCATAGACTGCAAGGAAGCTCTCTCTGGCACCATCTCTGCCCACAGCTTCTGCATTTTCGTACAGATATGCCAGAATTTCATTGATCTGTTTTATCAATACACCGTTTTTCATAAGGATTCTCCGGGACGTCACATTTTAGGGTACGTCAGTTGTAATTGATGTAGGATTGCTTCACTTCGTTTTCGCAATCCTACATCAATTATAGCAAAAAGATGGTACAATAAGTCTATGAATGCAATATTTTACAGATATGACAGCATATGCGAGCCAGATTATATCGATGCTTTCAAAGCTGTCGGATTAACGATAATTGAAGATAACAGCGGAATGTCAGATGATTCCTTGCCACTAGCAGACAAGATAACTCGTCTTGGCAATCTGATAGCGGATCACATGCCTCTTTTTGTATTTTCCATCAATTTTTTCCCATTTATCGCGATGGTATGTGAGCGTGTTAAGGTACCCTATGTCTGCGTTTCCGTGGACTGTCCGGTATTGGAGATCTACAACAACGCAATCACAAGTCCCTACAACAGGGTATTCCTTTTTGACCAAAAGCAGTACGAGTCTGTCGCATCTGCCAATCCGGGCTGTATTTTTCACCTTCCGCTTGGAGGCGCTGTCGACAGGATGACCGCCACAACCAAAAATGCTGTAGGCTACGACTACGACATTTCTTTTATCGGATCTCTTTATACCGAAAAAGACCCATATGCTGCGCTCAAGCTTCCTGCGGATACTGAAAGCAGTCTCAACGAGAAGATGCTTAGACAGTTAAATGAAAACATTTACGGTCTTGAATACGTAGAAAATGCGCTTACAGACGAAGAGATAAGCGCCATAAAAGACGCAGATCCGGACTTTTATTCATCCAAGCTCAGTATCAGAAACCTTGACAGGCAGATAGTTCTGGACGATTATCTCGGATCGCACATCACTGTACTGGAGAGAAAAAACATCTTAAATACTCTTGCCGAGAGCATCGGAAGTTATAAGCTGGATCTTTTCACAACCAGTGATACTTCCGGGTTATCACCCCTTATCCGAAACCGCGGCATCGCTAAGTCGTTTACCGAGATGCCCATTATTTTCAAAAAGAGTAAGATTAATCTCAACACCACCATGAGATCCATCAGATCGGGACTTCCCCAGAGGATCTGGGACATTCTGGCCTGCGGAGGTTTCCTTCTTACCAATTACCAGCCGGAGCTTGATGATTTCCTGACTCCCGGTGTTCATCTTGAAACCTACCGGTCCGTGGATGAACTCGTTGAAAAAGCAACCTATTACCTTGAACACGATGAGGAACGCGAGGCGATCGCACTAAACGGATACCGGAAGGTCTGCAACGAAGACAGCGTCCTTCACAGGGTGATCTCCATAATTAAGATCATCAATTCGGTGGCGTGACGATATCACATTTTCTTTTACGGAGAAAAAAAGCATGAACATATATATTCTTGCACCTGCAAAAAGACAGAGCGGAGGCCCGGAACTTGCTCACCAGCTCTGCCACAGAATAAATGAGCTCGCTCCCGGAACAGCTTGTATGGTGTACGTTGACCTAAGTCTCCCTATAGGTGAGGACCTTGGCGCTGACACTCCGGCTCCGGAGCCTTACAACATCTATGAGACAGATTACATAACAGATTACGCCGCTGTGGATATACCGGAAAATGTCTTTGTTTTCCCTGAAGGTCTCACTCTTTCGCTGCCCTATATCAAGAACGCACGTAAAGTTCTGTGGTGGATGAGTGTGGACAATTACATAGTTTCCACCAAGGAGACCAACCTTGAGCGCATCAGGAACGAAGTCTGTCTCCACCTGTATCAATCTTATTATTCCAAGGAATATGTAGAAAAAAATATCCCGGGTGCCAACGGAATGTACTTATCCGACTACATCAACGATATGCACGGACAGTTCATATTCCCTGCGCATCTAAGGCAGGATATTGCGCTTTACAATCCTGCAAAGGGCTACAGTGACCTAAAGCCCCTTATAGAAAAGACTTCCTGGCTAAGGTGGATCGCTCTAACAGGTCTTGATCTGGAGCACATGATATTCATGATGCAAAATGCCAAGATCTACGTAGACTTTGGCAATCACCCGGGGAAAGACAGGATTCCCCGCGAAGCTGCGGCAAACGGCTGCTGTGTTATCACTAACAAAAAAGGAGCCGCTGCCTATGAAGGCGACGTGCCCATACCGGAAAAATATAAATTCGAAGCTCCCGCAGATTCTCTGGATGAACTGGATGAGCTTCTCCACAGTATCTGTGACAACTTCAAAGAACATCAGGATGAATTTGAATCTTACCGCAAGATGATCTCAGGCGAAAAAGAAAAATTCAACAAAGACTGCGCAGAATTTCTTAAGTGGCTGAAGGATAATTGATATTGTTCCATAGAAAAAGGGCTCCGAAAAACGGAGCCCTTTTTGGTAGTTGCAATTATGCAAATGACCAATTTTCCTTGTGAACCATTTAGAATTAACCGAGAAGTGAAAGTACACCCTGGTTTGTCTGGTTAGCCTGAGCCAGCATTGACTGTCCAGCCTGTGCAAGGATGTTGTTGTTAGAATACTTAACCATCTCGGTAGCCATATCTGTATCACGGATAAGTGATTCAGCAGCCTGTGTATTCTCAACTACGTTATCAAGGTTCTTGATTGTGTGCTCAAGTCTGTTCTGAATAGCACCGAGGTCAGATCTCTGCTGTGATACTTTCTCAAGAGCACTCTTGATTGTATCCATTGCAGTACGTGCTGTTGCACCTGTAGAACCAGCTACTGTAACTCCGCTGACACCGATTCCTGAGCTTGTCATCTTGTCGATGCTAACTTTGATAAGGTTCTTATCATTGTTCTCGGAACCAACCTGAAGGTTCTTGTTCTTGAAGTTTCCATCAAGAAGCTTTGTGTCGTTGAAAGATGTAGCCTCACCTGTTCTGTTGATCTCATCCTTAAGAGCTGTGATCTCAGAATCAATGTAACTACGATCCTTTGTTGTAAGAGTGTCGTTAGCTGCCTTTGTAGCAAGCTCGTTCATTCTCTGCAACATATCGTGTACTTCGTTAAGAGCACCCTCAGCTGTCTGTACAGCTGAAATACCATCCTGAGCGTTAGCAGAAGCCTGTGTAAGACCTCGTACCTGACGTCTCATCTTTTCGGAAATTGCAAGACCTGCTGCATCATCTGCTGCTCTGTTGATCTTGTAACCGGATGATAACTTC
>JAEEGK010001613.1_pt1 | contig 56633 bp, 40 predicted proteins | sample 8958771 | NCBI WGS metagenome assembly JAEEGK01 (sample SAMN16246547, study PRJNA631951) | gut metagenome | biome: gut microbiome; feature: rumen; material: SC-attached | host: Bos | place: Iran: Karaj | collected 2018-10 | reverse complement strand
TCAGGCTCAGTATGACCTTGAGGCAACAAACACAGAAACGACGGATAATCAACACGAAACGGTTTCTGTAACCATTCCCGTTCGTGACCGTAACCTGCTGCGCGAGATTGTGCACAGATTTGGGTGGGCTTGTATGCTCTAAACTAAATTATTTTGTGACAAGCATAAATGGGGTATGCGGCAGTTCCCAGCCTTGATTTATCGGTTGAGGCGCCTCGATGGATCCGTTGAGGTACCTCACTGAATCGTTTGAGGCGCCTCAGCTTTTTTTGGGGGGGCATACAAAGAATGGAAAGATTCTACTTTGTTATAGAATTGCTTATTCTTTTTAATTCTTTTTGTTTAACTTTGTGGCTGATTTTACAAACATCACATTAGCATCACACTAAAGTGTGGTGAACTGAATTATCAGCCACAATGTTTTGCTACTTACATTATTATATATATATTTGTGGCAGAATTAAACTTTAATATGCATGAAATACGCTAAATTCTTTTTTACATTACTATTATCCATGTCTGTTTGTCTGGCCGGTGCTGCTGACCTGAGTGATGCTAAGTGGTACACTATCAAAGTGGGGAACGGCGGATACCTGAGCACAGGTTCGGACTATGTTAATGCTGGTTACCTGACTCTGTCCAATACTACCAAGGACATGAGTGACAATGGTCTGTGGACCTACGTGGGAAATGATACGGAGGGGTATTCCTTCTATAACAAGGCCAAGGGCGGAAGCTATGTCCTGGGCATGACCGGAACAGAGGCACAGGGGCGTGCCCAGATGGTTACGGAGGGCAACACTGCCAACGTAACCAAGTTTGATATGGGACAGAATGGTACGGGCTTCTGGATTAAGGACCATGGCACTGACCATAAGTACTGGAACAAACGTGGGGATTTCTTGGCCTATTGGGACAGTTCTGCTGGCAGCAGCGATACAGGCTCGCGCTTCATTATGGAAATAGGAGGCGTTGCCACTGAGTTCTGTGTGGGAAAGAAAGGTTCCAGACCTGCGGACATACACGACTTCTCTCTGTGGTATGATATGCCTGCCACAGCTACTGGCGTCAGCGATACATGGATGGAATATGCTCTGCCTATGGGCAACGGTCAGATAGGCGCTACCATAAGGGGTGGTGTGATGACGGATGATATTCAGTTCAATGAGAAGACTTTGTGGAGCGGCTATGCCACCAATGGTAGCGCAGTAGGGCAGGGCTACTTCCAGAATTTGGGGTCTATTCTGGTTAAGGACAAGAGCGGAACCTTCTCTGCTGCCTCTTCCGATAATAAACCCATTGAGAATTACAACCGCTACCTTGATATCATAGACGGTGTGGCTGGCGTTAACTTCCAGTCACCCGACCATCAGACAACATTCCGTCGGCGTTACTTTGCCTCTGCTACAGACCATGTCTTTGTGGCGCGTTACGAGGCAGAAGGTACAGAGCGGATGGTACTGGACATCTGCTATGCCCCGGATAGTGAGATCAGTGCCAGTAAGGTCACCTATCAGATGGAATCAGACGGAAAGGCCACAGCCACCTTCCGTGGTAAGTTGCAGGTGGTAAGCTATAATACACGCTTCAAGTTGGAGAGTGACGGTACGGTAAGCACCAGCTCGGAGGGCGTGAGCGTAAGCGGTGCCACATGGGTTAACATCATCATGGCGGCAGCTACTAACTATGATGCCAGAAGGCCGGGCTGCGTGAGTGGAACGACTGCTGCTGCATTGGCATTGAATGTTTCCAGTCGTATCAACAAGGCCAATAACAAGGGATATGAAACCTTGCTTTCAGACCACAAGGAGGCACACAGCGCCCTGATGAACAGGGTCAGCCTGCAGCTGGGAGGTTCCTCGACAATGACGACGGAGAACCTGATAAAATTCTACAATGCCTCTGACCAGAACAAGCAGAGCAAGGACGGACTCTTCCTGGAAGCGCTCTATTTCCAGTACGGACGATACTTTACCATAGGTGCCAACCTGGATACCAGCATCCATGCACCATCCAACCTGCAGGGTATCTGGAACGACCGTAGTAATACCACCTTCTGGCATTGCGACATACATGCCGACATCAATGTGCAGATGAACTACTGGCCTGCTGACCCCACCAACCTCTCTGAGATGCACCTGCCGTTCCTGAACCATATTCTAGACTTGGGTGCTGCCAATAGCAGTTCTCCCTGGTATCAGTTTGCAGGCAAGATCAAGAGCGGAGCCAAGGGATGGACGGTAGCGGTGGAGAATAATATCTTTGGCGGTACTTCTACCTGGGGCAACAGTACCATGAAGACACTGGGTGCCTGGTACTGTTCGCATCTGTGGCGCTATTACAGATATACTATGGATAGTGATTTCCTGAAGAAGGCTCTGCCCGTTATGTACCAGTGTGCACTCTTTGTGAAGTCTATAGCCACCAAGGACAGCAAGGGACTCTACGAGATTACAGATGAATGGAGCCCTGAGCACGGGCCCTATGACGTGACTGCCTTTGCCCAGCAAACAGCCTATGAGCTTTTGGACGAGGTGATGAAGGGGCATACAGAGCTGGGAAGCGAATCGCCTCTTACGGAATCGCAGATTCTGGACATTAAGGACCTTTATGACAACTTCGACAAGGGGCTCTGGACGGAGACCTATAACGGCAAGGCCTGTATATCTGAGTGGAAGAACAATGCGCTCTCTGACCCAGGACACCGCCATCTCTCGCACCTGATGTGCCTCTATCCTTTCTCGCAGGTCAGTGCCTACGATCAGAGCACGGAAGGGAAACGATTGTTCCAGGCTGCTTACAACGGACAGATTGCTCGCAACGGTGATGTTACAGGATGGTCTATGGGATGGCAGACGAATACTTACAGCCGTTGCCAGGATGGCAATCGTGCCCGTAAGAACCTGTCACTGGCCTTGCGTCACTCTGGCAGTTATGTGATAGAGATGGGTAACTATGGCGGTTGCTATTACAACCTGTTTGATGCGCACTCGCCCTTCCAGATAGATGGCAACTATGGCTGTACCAGTGGAATTGCCGAGATGTTGCTGCACAGCTTTGACGGCATAGCCCTGTTGCCTGCATTGCCTACGGCATGGGCTGACGGAAGTGTCAGCGGACTGAAGGCTGAGGGGAACTTTGTGGTTGATATGCAATGGAAAACAGGGAAACTGTCCTATGCAGAGATAAAAAGTCAGGCAGGTGCTCCTCTGATGCTCCGCAATACAGCGGCCATTGACCTTGGCAAGGCATACCTCTATTTAAACAGCAGTAAAGTAACACCAGCACAGAATCAGGATGGAACTTTCTCTGTTGAGATGAAGAAAGATGATATACTGGTCATCTCGTCAGAGAATATAGACGAAAAGATGACCAGTATAGATGATGTTCAGAAGAATGTTTGTTCAAACGGGCTGGTGTTTGATCTGACCGGCCGACGCTGTGCCGGCTTTTCAGGTCGTTGCGGTGTACACGTGGTGAACGGACAGAAGCGAGTGCTGAGGTAAACTACCCTTCAGCATAGCTTCCTTTTTACCCTTGTCTGTAGTACTTGTCTCTTCTGAGCCGGGAGCTTTGGGGTAGGAGAGTCCCTCCCTGAGAACTTCTATGGCTTTAAGTACTGCAGGGTCTTCCTCGTTGAGGAACTGTAGGTAGTCTTGTATGTCGCGTGCATTGTAGATAATGGAGCCAAAGATATTTTCTTCGAAGAGTGTCTTGCTCTTCAGCAGCATCAGGTTACGGCGCTTCAGGTCGTGCTCCTCGCCAAAGCGGGCAAAACGCTCCAACAGGTTCTCCTTACGAAGGAACTTCTCTACAGCCTTGACATCGTTGAAGCTGCTCAGACGCTGACGGTTCTCGTCGGTATAAGCAAATGCGAACTGTCTGATGAGGCCCGTATAGGCAGCTTCCTTATAATAAGAGGTCATGGCCGAGGTGTCCACGGGAATGAAGATGTCTGGCATGATACCGCCACCACCATAGACTACACGGCCCAAGTTGGTGTAGTATTTCTCTCCGTCCTGATGGATGCTGTCCTGATAGAAGAACTCGCCGCGTTCATATCGTGCTATCAGCTCATTGTCATAATCCTCTCCCTTTCCTTTCTCATAGGGTTTCTGGATGCATCGTCCGCTGGGAGTGTAGTAACGGGCTATGGTAAGGCGCACTACGCTACCGTCTGAACGGAACTCCATAGGTTGCTGCACAAGGCCCTTGCCGAAGCTACGACGACCAATGATGGTACCACGGTCATTATCTTGGATGGCACCGGCAAAGATCTCACTGGCACTGGCGCTAATCTCATCTACCAGGACTACCAACGGCAGGTGCTGGAAGGTACCCCTTCCGTCTGAACGGAACTCCTCTCGTGGACTCTTACGGCCCTGCGTGTAAACCACCAGCTGGTTCTTGTGCAGGAACTCGTTGGCCATCTGGATAGCTATATGCATGTATCCGCCCTGATTGCCTCGGAGGTCAATGATAAGGTTCTTCATGCCCTTCATGTTCAGGTCGGCAAGGGCTACCAGCATTTCAGCATAGGTCTGTTCTCCGAAGTCCTTGACACGTATGTATCCTGTTTTGTCGTTGATCATATAGGAAGCATCCACGCTGACAACAGGGATGTCTCCGCGCTTGACGGTGAAATATAAGATATCCTTGGAGCCATGACGCTTGATGCCGAGTTTCACCCTAGAGCCTTTCTCGCCCTTCAGATGCTTCATCACCTCGTTGCTATCCATACCTACCAGCGAGGTCTTGTCTGCTGTTATGATACGGTCTCCTGCCAGAATACCTACCTTCTCAGCGGGTCCGCTGTGAATCACGGACATCACGTTCACGGTATCCTTCTCCATGGTAAACTGAATACCTATGCCGCTGAAGCTGCCTTTCAGCTTCTCGGCTGCCTCTTGGGCATTGTTGGCACTGATATAAGTGCTATGGGGATCAAGTTCCATGAGAATCTGTGGGATGGCATCTTCTACAAGTGAAGCCATATCCACGGTATCCACGTAGTTGTTGTCTATCAACTGCAACAGATAGTTCAGCTTGTTACTACCCGTGTTGATGATGTTCAGGCGGTTGCCTGAGTAATGACTGGCATAGAAGGTGCCAATGATGACACCAACAACCATACTGATAGCCATAAGTAATGGCGTAACGCGATGCTTATTCATTATTCTTTTCTCCTTCTTCTGAGATTGGTAGATTTATTACTTCTATGCCGGCACGACGAAGCAGATCCACGCCGTCCAGGATACGATATTCGCGATCGTAGATAACACGCTTGATTCCAGCCTGTATGATGAGCTTGGCACATTCGATGCAGGGAGAATCTGTGACGTAAAGGGTAGAGCCGTCGCTGTTGTTGCCGCTGCGTGCTATCTTGGTAATGGCATTGGCCTCGGCATGCAGTACGTATGGCTTGCTGATGTTGTTCTCGTCTTCACAAACATTCTCGAATCCCTGTGGGGTTCCGTTGTAGCCGTCGCTGATAATCATCTTGTCCTTGACAACAAGGGCACCAACCTGACGGCGTACACAGTAGCTGTTCTCGCTCCAGATGCGTGCCATGCGCAGGTAGCGGATGTCCAGATTATGCTGTTTGGTATCAGGCAGACCGTTGCGGCGCAGCAGGGCATCTATGGTAGGTTCCTGTCCACGGAAGCGCTTGTACAGTTCCTGTGGTGGCTCTGTGCCTCCCTTAGAGAGAACCTCCTTGCGGAAGCGCTGTGCCGTCTGCTGGTCCATAATGCCGTTCTTCAGGAACAGGCTGAAAGCATCTGCATCCAGCACTTCTGCCCACTTGTAGCTATAGTAACCGGCTGAGTAGCCACCGCTCATGATATGGCTGAACTGGACGCTCATGCACGTGCCCTCTATGTTAGGCAATAGCTTGGCACGCCTCCAGGCATGTTTCTCAAATTGCAGGATATCCTCCTGTAGTGGTTCTGTACGGGTGTAGTATGCCATATCCAACAGACAGAAGCTGAGCTGACGTACGCAGGCATATCCGCACATAAAGTTGCGACTCTTGCGGATACGTTCGATAAGTGCCGTGGGGATGGGTTCGCCTGTCTGATAATGGAAGGCGAAGGTATGCAGGAACTCAGACTCTACGGCGTAGTTCTCCATAAACTGAGAGGGCAGTTCGACAAAGTCCCAGAACACGTTGGTACCGCTAAGGCTCTGGAAACGAACTTTAGAGAAGATACCGTGCAGGGCGTGTCCGAACTCATGTAGGAAGGTCTCTACCTCGCCCAATGTGAGTAGTGAGGGACGCTCGGCCGTTGGCTTGGTAAAGTTGGTGACAATGCTGACGTGGGGACGGATATCATTGCCCTCATCATCTGTGTACTGTTCCAGATAGCTTGTCATCCAGGCTCCGCTCTGCTTGCTCTCGCGTGGGAAGAAGTCGGCATACAGCACAGCCAGGAAGGAACCGTCGGCGTCAAACACCTCAAATGCCTCTACATCAGGATGATAGACCTCTATATCTGAGTTTTTCTTGAAGGTGATTCCGTATAGCTTGGTTGCCAGTGAGAATACACCCTCGCGAACTTTCTGCAAGGGGAAGTAGGGGCGTAGCATCTCAGTATCCAGGTTGTAACGCTCCAACTTCAGTTTGTGGCTGTAGTATGCCCAGTCCCAAGGCATCAGGGTGAAGTCGGGACCCTCTGTTTGGCGTGCTTTCTGCTGCAGCTCACGCAGTTCGCCACGGGCTACGGGCATGTAGGCTGTCAGCAGCTGGTCTATCAGCTGGTTTACGTGCTGGGTGTCCTGTGCCATACGTCGTGTCAGCACATAATCTGCATAGGTTTTGTAACCTAGCAGCTGTGCTATCTCCTGACGTAGATTGACTATGCGCTGAACAATCTGTCGGTTGTCAAACTCATCGCCATGCGTACAGATGGTCATCTTGCCCATATAAAGCTGACGGCGTAGTTCGCGGTCGTCGGCATACGTCATGAAGGGCTGATAGCTGGGGAAATGCAGGGTGATGAGCCATCCCTCCAGTTGCTTCTCCTGTGCAGCCTGTGCAGCCGCCTCGATGGCTGTCTGGGGAAGGCCTGAAAGTTGCTTCTTGTCTGTAAGGTGCAGCCAGAAGGCATTGGTCTGCTTCAGTTCGTTCTGACTGAACTGAAGGGTTAGGGTAGAGAGTTCCACCTGCAGGGCAGAGAAACGCTCCTTATCCTTTGCATTCAGGCAGGCTCCATGGCGCAGGAAGCCCTGGTAAACGTTTTCTAGAAGGGTTTGCTCTTCAGGAGCCAGCTCGCCGTGATGTTCATAGACATACTTTACGCGTTTGAACAACTCCTCGTTCAGCATGATGCGATTGGCATGTTCTGTGAGCAATGGACTTAGCTTCTGTGCCAGTGCATCCATCTCATCATTTGTGTTTGCACTTATCAGATTGAAGAAGATGGTGGTGGCTGTGTCCAGTAGCTCGCTGGTGCGGGGCTGTATGGTGTTCTGGAAGGTTGGCTCCTCGGGGTTGTTGATGATAGCCTGTATGGCTTCATCCTCCAGTCTCATACCTTCCATGATGGCAGGCTCGAAGTGCTCCAGCTTGATCTGGCTGAAGGGTGCCGTACCATGTAATGTCTTGAATTTATCTGTTAGCAATGGATTCATATTGTAATTCACAATTCACAATTCATAATTAGCGGTGCCGCCTTTCTCATTCTTCACTCTTCATTCTTAATTTATCCATCTCCGGCACAATAATCAGCGAGCGTTTCAACTCTATGATGTTCTCCTCTTCCAACTGGTTCAGGGCCCGTGATGTATTCAGGCGCGTCTCTCCGATATAGTTGGCCAGATCTGTCATCTTTATGGCTATCTCCACCTGTCCGCTGCAGTCAGTGAACAGTCTTTGTAGCAGGCTGGTTATCTTCTGCCTTACTGTCAGCCCCTGTACTGGTTGCAGCTGCGCTTCCTTCTTGTGTATGATGGCAGAGAGCATATTGAAGTAGTTGATGCGGAATATCTCCGCCTTCATAAGGTGCTGCATCACATCCCTTTTCCTTACAGTAATAAAGGATACATCCTGCAGTGGGGTGTATGAGCATCTGAAGCGACAGTTCAGTCCGTACAGGTTGTGAGGCTCCAGTATTGTGGGAGCCTGTAGGATGGACTTTGTCTGATAGAGTCCGTCATCGGACTTGTATTGACATATCATCTTCCCTGTAGTCAGAAATATAAGATGTGTGCATGGGTCGTTCTGGCGAATCAGCGGTCTGCTCATGGGCGGAACCTCGTTCACCTCCATACCTATCACACTCTCAATGTGTGCCAGTTCCTTGCCGCTTATTCCTTGCAGCAGGGGAAGTTTGGTCAGCAGTTCATATTTCTGAGTTAGGGATATCATTCGGGTCTCTCTGTTTCGTAGAAGTGTGGGGTGTGCCAGGTCTGATACTGTCCGTCCTCATCAGCATAAATGAAGTAAGCCTGCAGTTGGGGATGCTCCTTCAGGAAATCCTGCGAGCGTTTCATACCCATCACCATGAAGGCTGTGGCATAGCCATCGGCCATGGCACACGTTGGTGCCTTGACGGTACTGCTCAGTATGCTCTGCTGGGCGGGATAGCCAGTCTTGGGGTCTATGGTGTGCCCAATCTTGCGTCCGTTCTGTATGTAGTAGTTACGGTAGTTGCCACTGGTAGCCAGAGCTCCGTCATGTATCTCTATGATTTCCTGTAACTCGTTGTTAACGCCTGTGCTATCCTCGTCGGGCTTGTTGATGCCTATGCGCCACGCCTCGCCTTTGGGGTTGGTGCCTTGGGCTACAATCTCGCCTCCTATCTCAACCATAAAGTTCTCTATCCCCAGATTACGGAACAGGTTGGCTACATGGTCAACGCCAAAGCCTTTGGCAACAGCGCTGAAGTCCAGTATGATACGTGGATCTTCTTTGCAGAAGTTGCCATTGTGGATGGATATGCGATACCATCCAACGAGGTCTAGCAGACTGTCTATGAGAGCTTTCTCGGGGACTTGTTTTTTCTTGTAACCAAAGCCCCATACGTTTACCAGAGGCGCTACGGTGGGGTCAAAGGCTCCGTCTGTTTCCTGACTGATGGAACGTGACGTGTTCCAGACACAGGTGATGAGCGAGTCGGCTCTCATGCTCTCTCCTCTGTTGATGCATGAAACGGTACTTGCAGGGTTGAACATAGACAGAGAACCGTCTACATTCTTCAGACGTGCCAGTATGCTGTCATGGAGACTTTCCTTGTACTGGTACTTGATGTGATATACGGTACCAAAGATAGAACCCTCCTCCGTCTGGAAGGGGGTATTGTCTTGTATGCCGTTCTTGCGATGGGCAATAAAGATGGTTCCTACAATCAATATTGCCAAGAAAGCAATGTGATAAGGGCGGAAACGGTTTTCTGCCGGTTGGTCGGATACGTTCTGAATTTTCATATTAGGTTTTCGATTAGTAGTTTTATTCCTATGCAAATTAGTATGATGCCACCCAGGATTTCGCTTCTGATGTTAATGTGCTGGCTGGCTTTGATGCCTATGTACAGTCCTGCTATGCCAAATAGGGTAGAGCATAGACCTATGATACCTGCGGCTGTCAGTACCTCCTGTAGGGCAACGTTCTGCAAGCAGGCAAAGGAGATGCCTACGGCCAGGGCATCTATGCTGGTAGCTACAGACAGGACAATGATGCCAACGGGTGTCAGTAGCTTGGTTGTGGCATTGTCTTTCTTTTTGATGCCTTCCCATAACATCTTCAGTCCTAGATAGAATAGCAACACTACGGCTATGTACTCCAGGTGTTGGATGTGGTGGCTCAACAGCGATGTGCCCATATATCCCAGCAGTGTCATGCCGCCCTGGAAGATTCCAAAGGACAGTACCAATGCTGTCATGATGGGGCCTAACACACGTCGTGCTGACAGCCCTTGGGCTATGCTAACAGAGAAGCAATCCATTGCCAGTGCTACTCCTAAAAGCCATATTTCAAGTAATGTTATCATTGTCCTCTCCTCTTTGCGGCTCTGGGCGCAGATTCTGTTGGTGCGGTTGTCTGTTCCTTAGCTTTTGTTTCTTTTGTTTCTTTGTTCTTCTTGCTGAACAGATTGCCGAATAAAGGTTTCTGTCCGTTCTTACGTGCCGATTTGCCCACGTCGAAGGTCAGGTTCACCGTTCCGCCGAATGCTGTGTCATTATTCCTTCCGTAGCCAGGAATGTAGTAGGGCGTCCCCAACTCGGAGTAGCTCTGCATGGTTGGCATCTTGTAGCGGATGTTCCATCCCAAACGTACTATGCTCCACAGTCTGGTCTCAAAGCCTACGCATAGCTCCAGCCACTGGTTGTTGCCCTTCAGCCCTTCCAGTTCCAACGGTCTGACAGTTCCGTAGACGGGGTCTGTAAGGTCCGGGCAGGTGAAATCATATTTGTATGTGGTGAATCCGTAGCGGGCTCCAACTAAGAAACGGTTGCCGTTTACCTTCTTGTTGACGTTGTAGTCCATACCTATACGCCAATAGGGAGCTCTGGTGCTGAAGACATTGGTAGTCTCTCCGCCATAGCGGGTACATTCGCCAATACCAATCTCGAAGATAGGGAAGTATTTCTCTTTTAGTCCAATACGGCCAGACACCTCCATATTGGCAAATTTGGCACCAACGGCCTTCATAGCCAGTCCGCAGACATCAACTCCTACGCCCACACCGCTCAGCAAGGGGGCTTTCTCCTTGGGCTTGTTGTCTTTCCGGCTTTGTCCCCATGCTACAGGGCAGAGCAGGCTAATCAGCAGAAGGATAGAAATGAATCTGTAGGTTTTCATCTTCATAAAAGTCTACGTCCGGGCGTGATATGCTTATTGAATCTATGAAAAGATGGGTGCACCTTACTGCTGTGATGTTATGGAACATGTTCACGGGGCAGTCAGGGCTCTCAAAGTGGTTGTGTGATGTCTTCTCTATCCAAACGGTGTCTGTAACAGAGTAGTTTTCACCGCTTACGTGCAACAGCAGAGTGTCCACGTTGTTGAAGAAACTGAGGGGCAGGCTCATGCTGCTGGTTCCGCGTTTGCGGTTCAGTAGTGGATTCTCTACACCGACGGCTGTTACGGTCAGCGTATCGTCCAATTGTACAGCCTTTCCGTCCTGATAGAAATTGCATGTCATCGCTACAGTGTTGTTCAGGGTGCAGTCTATGGTCTCACAGCTGCTTATACCCAACAGACTGATGATGCATGCCAGAAAGAAAGCTTTATTTTGCTTCATTATATCTCCTTCTCAATGTGATAGTTGTTACGCTCTGGGGCGTTACGGCTAATCAGTTCACCCAGGAATCCAGCCACGAACAATTGGGTACCCAGTATCATGGTTGTCAGGGCAATGTAGAAGTAGGGGCTGTTAGTTACCAGCGGATGGGCTATACCATTGCTGATGTAGTAAAGCTTGGTAGCTCCGACGGCTATTACGGCCAGGAATCCGATGATGAACATCAGTGTGCCTACAAAGCCGAAGACGTGCATGGGCTTTAATCCGAAGCTGTCTAGGAACCACAGGCTCAGCAAATCCAGGTATCCGTTAACAAAGCGGTTCCAGCCCATGAACTTAGACTTGCCGAACTTGCGCTTCTGGTGATGAACTCGCTTCTCGCCAATCTTGCTGAAGCCAGCATTCTTGGCCAGATAGGGGATGTAGCGGTGCATCTCGCCGTACACTTCAATGTTCTTTACCACTTCGCGGCGGTAGGCCTTAAGACCGCAGTTGAAGTCGTGCAGGTTATGTATGCCGCTCACCTTGCGTGCTGTAGCATTAAACAGCTTGGTGGGGATGGTCTTAGACAGAGGGTCTCCCTTGCTGCGGTTCATCTTGTAGCCGCTCACCAGGTCGTATCCGTCTTCTGTAATCATGCGATAGAGCTCAGGAATCTCATCGGGTGAATCCTGAAGGTCGGCATCCATAGTAATTACCACATCGCCCTGTACACGTGCAAAGCCGCAGAATAGGGCAGGGCTCTTGCCGTAGTTGCGACGGAACTTAATGCCGTGTACCACATCCGGGTTCTCTGTCTGCAGCTGCTCTATTACTTGCCATGAGTGGTCCGTACTACCGTCGTTTACGAAATACACCTCGTATGTGAAACGGCTCTCGTCCATTACTCTCTTTATCCAGCTGAAGAGCTCGGGCAGCGATTCCTCTTCGTTGAATAAGGGTATTACAACAGATATATCCATATTGTTCTCTTTCTACTCTGTTAATTTTCTTCTGAATTTTGTTCTGGCTGGCCTGTCTTCCTGCTGTTTATATTGGGAAAGGATGCCAGTCCTGCAGTTATCAGCGATACGGGAACAGACAGCATCAGGTTCATGAATATGAACATTATCATCAGTGTCTGTATGTTCATTTGCTGGAAGGCCTCTTGCAGTTCAGCCTGAGGCACGTCAGTAAGGACGGACTGCAGCATTTGCTGGTATTCCGGTGTCTCCATTACCGAGGCCATGGTAGACAGATAGAACCCCTTGTCAAAGAACTGAAAGTATATGTATTGTGTTACATTGGTCAGCAGTCCAGCAAAGATGCAGATTAGGAAGGCCATCCAAAGGCACTTCCCAAACCGAATGTCCTGTACCTGCAGTCTGTATCTGAGTATGTTCTTGAAGATGTTGTATATGGCCAGTATGGTGGCAACCTGACCTATAAAAGCCATTGCTGGCGATGTTATGCCACGCATGGCACATACAAAACTGATGCAGCATAGCAATCCCACCTTGATGGCTATGTGTGATGCTCCCTGCACTATTGTCATGCGTTGTTGTGGTGTCTCGTTATTCATTTCCGAATAGACAGTCTTTTAACCTTTGTTTCTGTATTTTATAAAAACCATGCAAAGTTACAATTAAAAATTCGGTTATGTACGTGTGTGCGCGAGAAATTTTATCATTAAAAAAAAACGGAGTCAAAATTTGTGTTTTCCGTCAAATATATCTACCTTTGCACCCACAAAACGGGAAAGTCCTGTACGGCATGCTCCCTTCGAATCCCCCAGGGTGGGAACGCAGCAAGGGTAGTAGGTTGTAGCGGCGCGATGCAGATCGCTTTCCCACCCGCCTCTTTAGCTCAGTTGGCCAGAGCACGTGATTTGTAATCTCGGGGTCGTTGGTTCGAATCCGACAAGAGGCTCAAAGAATTTATCCCCAGATGTGAATGAAAGGTTGCTTTCAAATTGCATCTGGGGATAAATTCTTGAAGGTCTGCCAATGTTTTTTTCTGTTCGACAAATAGTATATGAGTATGTCATAAATAATAAAGACACCTCTGCTATGTAGCTGTAGAGGTGTCTTGGTACCAGTTTAAGTAGTTGATCAAAAATTAACCTAATGAAATTTTATTAACCTTATCCACTATGTGCTTCACAGCACCTCATGCAAATGGAATATTTAACACAGGGGCAAAGGTATGGATAAATTGTGTAAGTACAAAGTAAAATCTGTACAAATTTTGCATGATTGATTAAAAATAATAAATCCCCACTGCGAAAACGTTATCCACAATGGGGAAGCTTGTACTTTTTTAACCTTGAAGATCGGCTTACTTCAGGAAGCCTTCAGCAGTGTAATAGGGGCTCTTGCTGGTAGGCTGGATGCTGCCGAACTGGCTCCACTGCTCGTCGGCCTGGAACTGCTGTACAAATGCATCTGGTACATAGAGTGTACATTCCTTGTTGGGCTGGCAGTTCTTAGGCATGGGGTAGAACTCGGTGGTGAGCAGGTAAACCTTGCGGAACTTCTCGGGGTTGGGGAACATACCAAACATACGGTTTTTGAAGTCGTTGGGGATACTGAACTCTTCCATAGCGGTACAGCCCTCAAAGGCTCCGTCCTCCAACTTGCTCATAGTGTCAGCAAGGATGAGTTTCTTCAGGTTCTTGCAGCCATAGAATGCACCGACGCGAATCCAATAGGCATGTTCGCCCAGGATAACGCTCTTCAGTGAGGTGCAGCCCTTGAATCCGTCAACACCAATGGTATAGACATCGCCCTTCAGCTCCTGAAGTGATGAACAGCCTGTAAATGCACCGTCGTTGATAACGGGCAGAGGACCTGCCAGGTGAATCTTCTTGAGGTTGGTACAACCCTCGAATGCGCCGTTGGCAATGTGCTGTACCTGTTCACCAATCCAAATCTCTTCCATAGTGGTGTTACCATTGAACTCGTTGGTGTTAATGCTGGCAAGTTTCTTGCTGATGAGGACCTTGGCCTTGTTGGGCTGTATGTTACCCTTGCGGTGCTCGCCCGTATAGATGAATACATCACCTGTGGGCTGGTCGGCCTCAACCTTCTTTTCTGTAGCGTTCTGGCCGTCGGCAGTACTCTCTTTCTTCTCTCCTGAACATGCTGTGAGCATACCCATTACGGCCATGCTAAACAAATAATACTTTACTTTCATTTTTTTTGTGTTGTTTATTTTAATTTATAATTTGTGATGACTAATGTATATCGGTTCAGGCTTGGCGTTTGACGTCTAAAGCCAATTGTCGCGTACAAAGATAAAGAAAAATACGATTCCAATGCTTATATTTTATAAAATATAGACTTAAAAAGACAGATTTTTATTACCTTTGCACGCAAAAGTAAATATTCTGGATGATTTCTATCGACAATTTGTGCGTTGAATTCAGTGCCCGACCTCTATTTAGTAATGTCAGTTATGTTATAAATGATAGAGACCGTATTGCCTTGGTTGGTAAGAACGGAGCGGGCAAGAGTACAATGCTGAAGATAATAGCTGGGCTGCAGGAACCTACCAGCGGAACGGTTGCCGTTCCGCGTGATACCAGCATTGCCTATCTGCCTCAGGTGATGATTCTGTCTGATGACTGTACTGTACGTGAGGAAACAGAGAAGGCCTTTGCGCATATTCATGAGATAAAAGCTGAGTTGGATCGCCTGAACAAACAGATGGCAGAGCGTACTGACTACGAGAGTGCCGAATATATGCATCTGGTAGAGTGCTTCACACATCTGGATGAACACTTCCAGTTGATGGGCGGTATGAACTATCATGCCGAGATGGAACGGACCCTGCAAGGTCTTGGTTTCAGGCGAGAGGATTTTGACCGTCCTACTAGCGAGTTCTCGGGTGGATGGCGTATGCGTATAGAGCTGGCCAAGCTATTGTTGCAGCACCCTGATGTACTGTTGCTGGACGAGCCTACTAACCACCTGGATATAGAGAGTATCCAGTGGTTGGAACAATTTTTGAGCACGCGTGCCGGAGCGGTTGTGTTGGTAAGTCATGATCGTGCTTTCATCAATAACGTCACCAATCGTACGCTGGAGATTAGTTGCGGCAAGGTATATGATTATAAGGTAAAGTACGATGAGTATGTTAACCTGAGGGCTGAGCGCAGGGAGCAGCAGTTGCATGCCCTGGAGAATCAGCAGAAAGAGATTGCTGAGGCTCGTGCCTTTATTGAACGTTTCCGCTATCAGGCTACTAAGGCCATTCAGGTTCAGCAGAAAATAAGGCAGTTGGAGAAGATTGTACCCATTGAGGTGGATGAGGTGGATACTTCTGCACTCCGACTGAAGTTTAAATGTTCTGTCCGCAGCGGTGATTATCCCATTATCTGTGAGGATGTTGCCAAGAGCTATGAACGCCTGATTTTTGACAAGGTTAACCTTACCATCAAACGTGGTGAGAAGGTAGCTTTCGTGGGACGTAACGGTGAGGGTAAGACCACGTTAGTGAAATGCATCATGGGACAGATTCCCTATGAGGGCAAACTGACCGTGGGCCATAATGTGCAGATAGGCTATTTTGCGCAGAACCAGGCGCAGTTGTTGGATGGCGAGATAACGGTCTTTGATACCATTGACCGTGTTGCCAAGGGCGATATGCGACTGAAGATACGTGATATCCTGGGTGCCTTTATGTTTGGCGGTGAGGCCAGTGAGAAGAAAGTGAAATTCCTTTCTGGCGGTGAACGTACCCGTCTGGCAATGATAAAGCTGTTGCTGGAGCCGGTGAACTGCCTGATTCTAGATGAGCCTACCAACCATCTGGATATGCGCAGCAAGGATGTGCTGAAGGATGCCATACGAGATTTTGAGGGAACAGTGATTCTGGTAAGTCATGACCGTGAGTTCCTGGACGGATTGGTTGAAAAGGTCTATGAGTTTGGTGACGGTAAGGTGAGGGAACATCTAGGTGGTATATATGACTTCTTGAAAACCAAGCAGATAACTGAGCTTTCTGAGTTAAATACTTCGACTGTTTCGCAACAGAAAGGGACAATCAGTAACATCGTAGCTGAGGGAGGTCAGAAGGATTCTGCTCTGTCATACGAACAGCAGAAAGCGGCATCTCGTTTGAAGAAGAAATTGGAGAAGGCTGTGCAAGAGGCAGAGGAGAAAGTGGCTCAGTTGGAGGCTGCTGTGAAGATTCTGGAGGCGCAACTCTCTACTCCCGAGGGCAGTACGGATGTAAGTCTGTACGAGAAGCATGGTCGGTTGAAATCGCAGCTGACAGAGGCAGAAGAGGAGTGGGAGAAAGCCATGGAAGAACTGGAGGCGGTCCCCCAAATAACGTAATAACAATACATCGAAATAACGACAATTAAATATAATAATTATGAAAACGAATAACATTTTTACGGTAGTACTTCTTGCTGCTATGTCAACAGCATGTACTGGAAATAAAGATTTGAATTCGGGCCTAAATCTGGCTAATCTGGATAGTACCTATCAGGCTGGAACAGATTTCTATATGTATGCTACAGGTGGTTGGCAGAAGGCTAATCCACTGACGTCAGAATACAGCAGGTACGGTAGTTTTGACGTGCTTCGCGAGAATAATATCAAGCAGCTGCAGGGTATTATAGACAGTGTTTCTGCCCTGAAGGACTTGAAGCCCGGTAGCATAGAGCAGAAGATTGCCGACCTCTACAACTCGGCTATGGATAGCGTGGAGCTGAATGAGAACAGCGGATTTGCCTTGGAGGGCTTTCTGCATTGCGATGGCTACCAGTGTGAGTCTAAGATTACAGAGGACTGGTTGAAAGAAGTTTGGCCTCGTATGCAGCGTCAGGGTGTGTCTGGATTGTTCAACTGCTGGATTGGTGCCGACGAGAAGGATAGCAAAAACAATATCGTCAGCATTATGCAGGGTGGACTTACCTTAGGTCAGAAGGACTATTACGTGGAGAACGATGAGGCAACCACCAAAATTCGTGAGGCATACAAGAAGTATATCGTTGACCTGTGCGTACATGACGGCTTCTCAGAGAAGGATGCTCAGCGTATCATGCAGGATGTTATGCGCATTGAAACGCGTATTGCAGTGGCAAGCAAGAGTATGACTGAACTGCGTGACCCTGAGGCTAACTATAATAAGTTTACCTATAATGAACTGAAGAGTCAGTTCTCAGGCATTGACTGGGACGGTTACTTTGGCATCTTCGGTATAAAGAAGGGTGAAGTGAAAAATGTTGTTGTGGGTCAGCCTGCGGCTATTCACGAGGTGGAGAAAATCCTAATGGAGGAGACACCCGAGGCTCTTCAGAACCTGTACCTATGGCATGCTATGGATATGACCGCTTCCTACATTGATGATGAGGCTCGTGCTATAGCCTTTGCCTTCAGCGGTACTGTTATGAGTGGTAAGACAGAAGACCGTCCACGCTGGAAGCGTGCCGTAGAGAGTGTTGAGAGCGGTTTAGGTGAGGCACTGGGTCAGCTGTACGTTGCCAAGTACTTCCCCCCAGCTGCCAAGGAACGTATGGAGAAGCTGATTCGTAACCTGCAGATTGCCTTGGGAGAGCGCATCGACGTTCAGGACTGGATGAGCGATGAGACGAAGAAGGTGGCTCGCGAGAAGCTGGATGCTTTCTACGTGAAGGTGGGATACCCCGACAAGTGGAAGGACTACAGCAGTTTGGAGATTGGCAAGTGCTACCTGGATAACATGCTGGCCATTAACGAATGGGCCATTCAGGATATGATAAAAACCAAGCTGAACAAGCCTGTTGATAAGGATGAGTGGTTCATGACACCTCAGACGGTGAATGCCTATTACAATCCCACTACTAACGAGATTTGTTTCCCTGCCGGTATCCTGCAGCCTCCCTTCTTTGATATGAATGCTGACGATGCCTTCAACTACGGTGCCATAGGTGTTGTTATCGGTCACGAGATGACACATGGATTTGATGATCAGGGTAGTAAATACGACAAGGATGGCAATCTGAAGACTTGGTGGAGCGAGGAGGATACCAAGCGCTTTGAGGAACGTATAGCTGTAATGCGTGACTTCCATAATAAGATAGAGGTATTACCTGGTTTGTATGCCAACGGTTCTCTGACGCTGGGTGAGAATATGGCAGACCACGGAGGCCTGATGGTAAGTTTCCAGGCCTTTAAGAATGCTACTGCCAATGCTCCGCTGAAGGATATTGATGGCTTCACACCTGAGCAGCGTTTCTTCCTGGCTTATGCTAATGTTTGGGCTCAGAATATACGTGATGAGGAGATCCGCAAGCGTGTAAAGTCTGATCCCCATCAGTTGGGCATGTGGCGCGTAAATGGTCAGCTGCCTCACATGGATGCCTGGTACGAGGCTTTCGGTATCACAGAGAAAGACCCCATGTTCGTACCCAAGGAAGAAAGAGTAACAATTTGGTAAAGAGAAGGCGGGCCCTTTAAATGTTGTTATAACGAAATATCGATAAATCGTAATAGCGTTCGGGCCGACCATTGAAATAACGTAAATAACGTAAGAAACGGAGAGAAAAAATGCCATTAAGACTTCCAGATAAACTGCCTGCCATAGATTTGCTGAAAGATGAGAATATCTTTGTCTTGGCAGATTCTAGGGCTAATACACAGGATATTCGTCCGTTGAGGATTGTTATCCTGAATCTGATGCCCCTTAAAATAACAACAGAGACGGATCTGATACGTATCCTCTCTAACAGCCCCCTTCAGTTGGAGATTGAATTCATGAAGGTGAAGGCTCATACCAGCAAGAATACGCCCATTGAACATATGAAGGCGTTCTACCGTGACTTCGAACTGATGCGCAACGAGAAGTTTGACGGTATGATTATTACGGGAGCTCCCGTTGAGCATCTCGATTATAAGGAAGTGAACTATTGGGATGAGATAAGTGATATCTTCTCATGGGCCCGGACTCATGTTACCAGTACCATGTATATATGCTGGGCTGCTCAGGCAGGTCTGTATTATCACTATGGTGTGCCCAAGCATCCGCTACCTGAGAAGATGTTCGGTATTTTCCCACAATACCCTCTGGACAAGAAACTTCCCATCTTCCGAGGATGTGATGATGTGTTCTATATGCCTCACAGTCGTCATACTGAACTCAGAAAAGAGGATATCCTGAAAGTTCCAGAACTTAGCCTTATTGCAGAAAGCCCTATGAGTGGCGTCTCTATGGTTATGGCACGTGGAGGTAGGGAAATCTTCATCACGGGGCATTCGGAATACTCGCCTTACACGTTGGATACTGAGTACAAACGCGATTTGGGCAAGGGACTTCCCATACAGATGCCTTATAATTATTATAGGGATAATGATCCGACAAAAGAGCCGCTGGTAACATGGAGAGCACATGGTAATCTGCTGTTTCAGAACTGGCTGAATTATTATGTATATCAAGAGACACCATACAACATAGATGACATACATTGAGTTGCTTTCTCCTGCACGTAACCTGGAATGCGGTATTGCTGCCGTAGACCATGGAGCTGACGCCGTTTACATTGGTGCCGCCAAATTTGGTGCCCGTGCCTCCGCTGGTAACAGTGTGCAGGATATAGCAGAACTCTGCCAGTATGCCCATCAGTATGGCGTGAAGGTGTATGTTACGGTTAATACTATCCTGTATGATGAGGAACTGCAGGATACGCAAGACCTGATATGGGAGCTATACCGTATAGGTGTTGATGCGTTGATTGTGCAGGATATGGCATTGCTGCAACTTAATCTGCCTCCTATTCCTTTGCATGCCAGCACGCAGATGGATAATCGTACGCCTGAGAAAGCGCTTTCGCTGAAGAAATTGGGTTATGAACAGATAGTGCTGGCTCGAGAGTTGTCCATAGATGAGATTTGTGCCATACACCAGGCTGTGCCTGATGTTCCCCTTGAGGCCTTTGTGCATGGTGCCCTATGTGTATCATATAGCGGCAGATGCTATGCCTCGGAATATTGTTTCGGACGTTCTGCCAATAGGGGAGAGTGCGCTCAGTTCTGCCGTTTACCTTTCTCGCTAGAGGATAGCAACGGAGAGACCATTGTAGAGGATAAATTCCTATTGTCCTTGTGCGACATGAATCGTAGTCGCTATCTTGAGGAGATGATGGATGCTGGCGTGAGGAGTTTCAAGATAGAGGGCAGACTGAAAAATGTTTCATACGTCAAGAACATAACGGCATATTATCGCCAACAGATAGATGCCATCCTCCGTAGGAGAAAAGAATACCAGCGTTCATCCCATGGGCGTGAGGAGTTCTTCTTTACCCCGGATCCGGCGCGTAGCTTTTCTCGTGGTTTTACGGACTACTTCTTACATGGCAGGACAGATGATTTGGCTTCGCCTGATACGCCCAAGAGTAGAGGTCAGTTTGTGGGACACGTAAAGGAGGTCAGGAGAGGCTGCATCATCGTTGCAGGAACTACTCCTTTCTGTAACGGAGATGGTCTGTGTTTCATAGATGCACAGGGTAAGCTACAGGGTTTCAGGGTTAATAGGGTAGAGGGTAACCACCTGTATCCGGCTGAGATGCCAGATGTAAAGAAAGGAGATACACTGTGGCGTAATTACGACCAGCAATGGGAGAAACTGATGGTTAAGGAAACTGCCATTAGACGCATCCCAGTTACTTTTGCCCTTAGTGAAGTAGAGGACGGCTTCGTGCTGAAAGGCGTTCTACAAGGAGGCAAAGAGGTGTCACAGCGTTTTCAGGCAGAACATCAGTTGGCGCGTACCGATCAACAGGCAGGTATCATAGAATTGCTGAGTAAGTTGGGTGATACCATATTCTATGCCGAGAAGGTGAAGATTTCTTTCTCGCGGCCTTGGTTCATCCCACGTAGTATCTTGGCGGAATGGCGTCGCAGTGTGGTGGAACAGCTTGCCGCCACCCGGGAAAAGGACAAGAGGGAAATTTCGGGAAAGTCTCATCGCACGGAGGCTGATATTTCCCCTCAATATTTCGACTTCAACATCAGCAATCGTCTTTCTTGCCAATTTGTTGCCGACAAGGGCGGGGCTGAACAGATAAATGCTTTAGAGGTAACCGGCAGACTGAATAATGGACAAGCACTGATGACATGCAGGTTCTGTTTGCGATATCAGATGGGTTGGTGTCCACGCCAACGTGGTGCTAAGAGTCAATATCAGGAACCCTATTATCTGTGTTCAAGAGACGGGAGAAAGTTCCGTTTAGAGTTTGATTGTAAAAACTGTGAAATGAAGGTGTTGCATGCGTAAGTTGTGGTTCTTTCTTCTGCCGCTGTTGTTACTCTCGGCCTGTTATTACCCAGCCGAAGAGTCAACACTTTACGCAGTGAATGACAACTTTATACTTTCTGTGGATTCTCTTTCGCTACAGAAACAGGAACCCTTTCATAGTTTGCCTATAGACACCCTCTCGGATAGTATTGTACTATATCGCAATGATCCTATTGTGGTAGCGCAGATTCTGGTGATACCAGAGGATTCTGTGGACAGCGTATGGGTAAAGGTAGCTCGCGATCAGTTCTCGCAGGGATGGTTACATCAAAGTACTTTCCTTAATAGCGTAGTGCCGGATGATCCTATTTCTGAATTTATATATCTGTTTAGTCAGCGCCATCTGTGGTACTTCCTGGGTATGGCTTTTGCCGTTGGTGTTCTTGTGGTATGGCGACAAGCAAAACGTTGGCATTTCTATATGATATTCGTTCGTGATATCAGTTCTTTCTATCCTACTTTGTTGATGCTGACCCTTTCAGGCTCGGCTATCCTGTATGCCAGCATTCAACGACTGATACCTGATACATGGGTGCTATATTACTACCATCCTACACTTAACCCCTTCGATTTACCTCTTATCCTGGGTCTTTTCATTGCCAGTATCTGGCTGCTGGTAGTCCTTGTCATTGCTACTGTGGATGAGGTGTTCAGCCTATTGCCTATATCTGAGGCATTTCTATATCTGTTTTCCCTTTTAGGAGTCTGTGTGGCATGCTACTTGGTTTTCTCTCTGGCTGTGCTTGGTTGGGTGGGGTATCTGTTGTATGCCATCGTTGCTGTTGCTTTTGTCTGGCGCTATATCAGGTGTTTCAGTGCACACTGTGTGTGTGGCAGATGTGGAGCCAAGATGCATGCCAAAGGACGATGTACCCGATGTAAGACGATAAATGTTTAAATTGGAATTAGAAATTAAAAGATAAAAGATAAAATTCTATATTCGATAATAAAAAACTAAAAGCCAACAACCAAAGTTTAAAAATATACTCAGTACAAAATCATTAATCATAAACCATAATTAACATGTTTAACTATTCACGTAACCTAATTACATCGTTGCTGCTGTTCTTTTGCTTTGGAACGGTGGCCTATGCTTTTGAAGCCGGTCAAATAGTCCGACTAATCAGAGGTGGACGTTCCCTGATGGTAGAGAACTCCTCGCTTGATGCTAGTAAGAATGCTGTGCTTTGGACAGAGACTAATACACACTCGCAGCGCTGGATGCTTGTTGATACGGGTAGGGGAACATTCTACTTGCAGAATGTATACTCACAACTTTATCTGGGAGGTGTTACATCAGCTGTCAATAAATCCGTGGTGGGGCAGATTGCCAAGACTTATGCTTCATCTAGAGGCTCATGGGAATTGGTTCCTGTTGAAGGTTCTGAGGGTAAGTATAATCTTTTCATTGGTACGGCAAGAAAATATGCCTTGTCTTCTGATACAGAGATAACGGATGGTACAGGCGTAGCCCTCTTAGCTGCATCATCTAATGTTGACCCAACTTTGTTGGAATGGACCGTAGAAGTAGATGAGAATGTTGAGCCTTATGGTTTCTCCAAGAGCATGCGTGATGATATGATGAACAAGTTCAAGGCCCGTCATTATAAGAAACAAAGTTCGGGATATAGCATAGACAACGGAGGTTGGTGGGGAGATGCCGAAATGTTCGAGACTATCCTGGATGCTTATGAGACAACTGGTAATCAGGAATATGCTACCATGTTTGAAAACTTGTATACCAACTTCATATCCCGTAACAAAAGCACTTGGTATCAGAGTGGTGTTAGTGGTTACAATGAGTATAACGACGATATTGCATGGATGTGTATTGCATGTGTCCGTGCATATTTGCTGACGGGAACATCGAAATACCTTACTACTGCCAAGAATAACTTTAATGGTATGTTCGCGCGTGCGGACTGCTATGGCAACGACTTGCTACAGTGGAAGCATAACTCTGGAACGGGTACCAATGCCTGTATCAACGGTCCTGCATCAGTTTGTGCATGCTACTTAGCAATTGCTACAGCAGATATGTCGTATTACGAGAAAGCAAAGAAAACCTATTTGGCTAATCGCAGTCGTCTGTATGAGTTTTCTAACGGACAGCCAACCGGCAAGGTGTGGGATTCATACGATCAGGGAAAGCAAACCTACAATTACTGGGCTTCAACCTATAATGAGGGAACCTGTCTGGGAGCAGCTGTTATGCTGTACGACTACTACAAAGACCCAATGTACAAGACGGATGCTGATGCAATTATCAAATGGTCGGTGAAGGAACTGGCTGACAGTCATGGTATAATAAAAGTGTGCCAGACGGTTAGGGGCGACCTGTGTGGTTTCAAGGGTATCCTTATGCGATACATTCGACGGTATGCTGAGGATATGAACCATCCTGAGTATTATGATTGGTTGGCAAAGAACGGATACCATGCATGGAACAACCGTAACTCAGGTGGTATAACATCTTCTGCATGGCTGACGAAGTCTGAGGAGAACTATCAGCATAAGGAGGGTGAAGAGATGAAGACCTTTGAGTCCTTTGGAAACAGTACTTGTCTTTCAGCCGCCTTTAATGCCCATTTAGGTGTGGTAGAACAACATAATGCCTATGACTCTATACAGGTTGAGCACTTCAACTTTATAAAAGGTGCCAATGTGGTGGATGAAGGGAATACAGATGATGGTACGGGTATGGCTTCTAATATGCGCAACGCTAACAATGTGGGCTACAAAATGCTGGATTTTGGTAATAGATATGCTACTCAGGTTACTCTTAGAGCCAATTTTCTGCGTACGACAGCCAGGGTTTATGTTTACGTAGATGCACCTGATGCGAAGAATGGCACGCTGCTGTGTACATTCTCTGGCGCCGATGATGATATTACAACGAATACATGGGGCACCTACACCAGGGCATTGAATGTTCCTGTTACAGGTTCTCACAATATTTATCTGGTGGCTGCAGGAACTTCTAATGTAAATCTGATGTCGCTTAACTGGTTCCAGTTCGAGTCGGATATATCTATTTATGGTGATATGACCAACAACGGAGGAAAAGTGTCATCTTCATTGGCTGTTACGGACGGTACATTGCAAAATCTTATAGATGATGATGTTTTGACTAGTCTCACTGGCTCTGCTGATGCCTCCGAGTTGTATGTACAATATCAGTCACCAGCACCAATCCAGCTGCAAGGGTATTCCCTCTGTGCAGGTTTAGAAGCTAACGACCCTGTTGCGTGGACATTGAAGGCTTCGAATGATGGACAGGAATGGACGACACTTCACGAGCAGACTGATGCTTCTTTTGTGGCCCGCGCCCAGCAGATGCGTTTTGATGTAAATCCTTCTATACCTTATTTATATTATAGACTCTACTTTACCCTTCCAGGGGGAGCAGAAAAACTGTCGCTCTCAGAATGGCAGTTGTTGGGACGTGGTATTTCTCTGACTGATATCACTGCTGATGGCGGGAGTATAACAAGTGGATTAGAGGCGCTAATAGATCATCAGGGAGAGACAGCTACACAAACTCCCTTTACGGCAGCCTATAAGTCGGAGGGCAACTATGCTATCACTTCTTATGCTGTCACCTGTACTGCGGGTAAGGCTCCTACGGCTTGGACGTTGGAAGGCTCTGTAAACGGAACAACCTGGAAGGTGATAGACCAACAGACAGATATAAAGTTCCCATATCCTGCCAGTACCTATATCTGTAATTTGAGCGCTGTTCCCTCCTACCAGTATTATCGTCTGAAAGTGTTGGAGGAAGGTGCTGAAGTGGTCCAGTGGCAAGTGTACGGCAGCTATGACTATGGAACTTTCTATGCCGATGTCACTTCTTTTGCCAAGGTTTTTACGGGTACAGGAGATGATGCCAGCGCGCTTGTGGACAATGTCGGCGAGACTTCTTCAACCGTTCAGGGGGACTTTATGCAGTGGGACTTTGTTATGCCAGTTCCTGTTAAGGTAGTTGGCTTCAGTATGACAAGTGCCGACGATGCGTCCCTTGATCCTTCCAATTTTACTCTCTACGGTATTGATGAGGATGGTAGCAAAACGCAGATCACAAACCGTGCTGTTACCTTTAATGCGAGGGCGGCAAAGGCCGTTGCTACAATCTCTTCTTCAGTGCTGTATAAGAGTTTTCAAGTGGTAATCAACCAGACGACTTCTGGCGGAAACGTAGCTCGCTTAGCTGATTTTGAACTCTTTGGCACTGCTATAGCAGGGGCCAGCGAAGATGCTTTGTCCCTTCCTGCTAACGTAGAGGCTTCTGCTGAAGGTGCAACATCTACAGAAGGTGTTGAGAAACTTTCAGATCAGAACAAGACATCACGTTACCGTACCAGTTTTACGGCACCTGTTACCATTACGTATACTTATGACAGTCCTCTTGCTATACATTATTATACTATTACTGCCGCTAAGGACGGAGCAGCCAATGATCCAAAGGATTGGAAGTTTGAGGCCAGCAATGACGGCACTAACTGGGTAGCTATAGATGAACGTCAGGGTGAGTTTTTCTCTAACCGTTATGCAACACAGGTATATAAGGTTTCTGATGAGATGGAGCCTGCGGCTTATAGTCAATATCGCCTTACTGTAAATGCAGTGAATGGTGGTACTCAGATGCATATCGGTGAGCTTCAACTATTGAACCTGTATGGTTGGTATAAGGATAAGGAAAAGACCACCACTATTTCTGATGTTGTTGAGAATATTATGGTGCCTGATACACGAGTTTATAATCTGTCTGGTCAGATGGTTGGTACATCTCTTGGTATGGTATTTGACCATCTTCCCAGAGGTATATATATTGTCGGAGGTAAAAAAATACAAAAAAAATAGCTTGTAATTTGGTAGTTTCGCGGAAAGTCCGTACCTTTGCAGCGCTTTAAGACCAAAAGCCTCTCATGAGAGAGTTCGGAGAGATGGTAGAGTGGTCGATTACACCGGTCTTGAAAACCGGCGTGCTGAGAGGCACCGGGGGTTCGAATCCCTCTCTCTCCGCTCACACAAAAGAAAAAGGAAGTTCAATAGGACTTCCTTTTTTTTGTATCCTTGTTAAAGGTGTTTGCTTTTTGTCCGACGCCTTCGGACTTTTTGTCCGTAACGTGCGGACTTACAGTCCGCCCCGTACGGACACGGAGTCCGATTATTGCGGACGCTCGGAAATAAACTGATTCAATTATTTGCCTTCTCTGAATTCCTGTGGTGTTTGTCCTGAATGACTCTTGAAATAGCGTGTAAAGGCTGTCTGGTCCGAAAATCCAAGTTTGTCGCTAACTTGCTGAATAGTCATTTTGCGATGGTGTCTTAGTAAGTGTTTGGCTTGTACCATCACATAGCGTGCTATCAGTTCGCCTGCACTGTATCCCATCGTCTGGCGGACAACTGTACCGAAATACTTGGGGGAAAGGCAAAGTTGGTCGGCATAGAACTTAACATCATGGTGCGTGCGGAAATTCTCGGCGATAGCAGAATGGAAACGGAGCATCAACAATTCTACGCCGCTCTTTTCTTCAGGCGCATAGCCATTTTCTGTACAGTAAATCTCTGTCATATGGGCCATTATGTTAATTTGTGCAGTCAGAAGTTTCTCGCGATCGGGATGATCCAGCATATTGATTTTCCTTAGCGTTTGGAGGCAGGATTTCATCCCCTCGTACTGCTGATCGTTAAGATGGAATGTTGTCAGGAAGTAATGTATGTATTTGTAATTGTCTGGATACATCTCTGCCAGAATGCCATAGAAACGGCGTGACATTATAACCAGAGTTGCATGATAATCCTCGCTAGTTTCAAGGGGAACCATCACGTGGTTGGGATTAAGCAAGGTGAAGTCGTGTTCTTTGAACAGGTCTGGCTCGAAATCAAATTCAGAACGAATCCATCCTCTGTTGTTAAGTGCAATTATCACATAGGGTAACACGATAGGCTCGTTGTATACGGGCATTTGTGTGAGATCGATAACAGCCAGGCCGCGTTCCTCAACAACCTTGGCTATCATACTCAAAGAAGGGGTCTCTTTATCCATTTTTTTACTATCTGCGGCACAAAATTATATAAATAACCATAAAGAAACAAATAGATTCCGACTTTTTGTCAAATTTTTCTTTCCATCATAACATGTCTCTTTGTTGTATTTCCTGTAATTTTGCATTCGTAAATCACAAATGTGTAGAACATAATCGTGGTTTTGAAGATAAAAGATAACAGAATAAAAACATATTTGCAGCCCTCATGCTGAGATAGCACATGGTCATGCAGCTTGTTAGGTAGAAAAATAATGTCACTACCTTTAACTTAGTTTAGTTTAGTTTGAGGAAAGACTTGCCGTGAGGCTGGTCTTTTTCCTTTTTATAATATATTCACCAATCTTTCTTTTTTTGTATTCTGTGTGTCATAGTATAAAAAAAAAAGGGGCGTAAGGTTCTTTCACTTGGAAAAAAACAGATATATTCTTGGTACTTCCCGTTCTTATTCGTATATTTGTCGCCAGAATAATACTGATTTTATAATACTATCCTTTCTAATATATGAAACGTTTTTTCTTTTTTGCAATCATAGCTATTCTACTTGTTGGCTGTTCAGAGTCAGTTGACGTGTCCTCACGATATGTTTTTAAAGATAAATCCATCATGCAATACTTGGAGGATAAGGAATACTATAGTGAGTATGTTCGCTTGTTGGGACGTGTTCCTGTCAGTTCTATATCCAAGACTACAGTAAAGCAATTGCTATCTGCCCGTGGCCATTATACCGTATTTGCCCCAACCAATGATGCTGTGTATGCGTATCTGGATACGCTTTGTGCTAAAGGGCTCATATCAGAACCAACATGGGACGGGTTTGCTGACGAAAATGATTTAGATAGTATACAAAAGGTAATTGTCTATAATAGTATTCTTGACAGTGGTGACCAGGCGGCGTATGATATTGCAGACTTCCCAGATAATGAACATGAATTTGGTCTGACGAATATGAACGACCGCAAATTGCGTGTCTTCTATGGCATTACAGATCCTGACAGTATCACGATAAACGGAAATGTTCCTGTGTCCAAGAAGAATCGAGGAATTATTCTTATCAATGGTTTTATTCATCAGGTGGAGGCTGTTATTGCACCAAGTAACGATAGGTTGGGTGAATTCATTACTTATTGGTCACGTCATTCTGAGAGTGGATATAGTATAATGTCTCGTCTGATAATGGCATGCGGATTGGTTGACACACTGAATGCTTTCCGCGACGAAACATGGGAACGACTGTATCTGACGGGTGGAGTGGAGGATTTACCACCTCATACTTCTTTCAATACATCCCAGCCTGGTTCTATTCCAGAACATCGTTTTTATGGTTTCACACTTTTTGCCGAGACAGACCGCTTGTGGGAGGAGACATTGGGTAAGCCTGCAGAGGAGATAAGTGTAAAGGATGTTTGTGATTTTCTGCGTGAGTCTGGTTTTTTCAATCATATGGAAGGAACGGTTTATGATGATGACTATTCCAACGAGAAGAATGTCCTGAACCAGTTTGTTACCTATCATCTATTGAATCAACGTGTTGGTCGTGAGAAACTGGTGGTACATTATAACGAGTTAGGATTTAATTACACAAATTCCACTAACCCCACAATTCCTATTATGGATTACTATCAGACGATGGGTATACCTCGTCTGCTAAAAACCTACGAGAGTCGTGAGAGTAAAGGCATATTCCTAAACAGATTCCCTCTGCTGAGAAACGGACGCGGACAGTTCGGCCCTTCGAGTGGTGTACCCAATGATTATCACGAGAGCGGACTTTTTCCTTCGCTAAGTGGTGCCAGTACAAGGCCAGATGAAAATGAAGGCGTGCGTGTCCTTACTTATTCGGAGTCAGGAACTGATGCCAGTAGTGTTGCCAATGGCATTGTATATCCTATTGATAATTTTCTTGTGTGTACCGAAAATGTTTGTAATCAGCTTGCTAACCAGCGCATTCGTATTGATGCAGGATGTTTGATGCCGGAGTTGATGAACAATGATATTCGCGCACATCGTGCCTATTATGCCAGCGGTGCAGACAATTCCCGTGCCATTCCCACTAATTATCCTTATATAGAGAATATAGAATTATATGAAGGTACGCGTTTCTATTATCTTCAGGGATATCTTTGTGGAGGTTTCTATAATCTACAGGGAGATGAATACAATATTATTGGCTGTTATGACTTTACGATGAAGTTACCCCCAGTTCCTCGTGCCGGTCAGTACGAGATTCGTTTTGGTGTTGCCACAGGTTCCCGTGTTCGTTCTATGGCACAAGTCTATTTCGGTTCTAGTAAAGATATGATGCCTGCTGCTGGTATCCCCATGGACTTAAGATTAGGCGGAAAAGAAAAGAGAGTAGGTAGTATTACATTGGCTTCGAATGTGGGATGGGAGGAAGATAATGGTGATGATGAACATGACGATAACATCACCAAACGTATGCGTACAAAAGGATTCATGAAGGCTCCTAATTCATGGACAACGCAGTTGGGCGGTAATATGACTGTTCGAACTCAGCACGTAATGACACGCCGTATTATGGTGAGCACTTATCTTTATCCGTTCCGTAATTATTATATTCGTTTTAAGTCGGTTCTGGATGATGAGAATAAGGAATTCTTTATGGACTACTTTGAGTATGTGGCCAAGGAGGTTTATGATAATCCAGAGGTACCTGAAGACATTTGGTAACATCTTTTCTGTAATATTGTATTGTATGTATATTCTGTGGTTGCTATAAATGGAATGTACTCTTTATAATTCATAAACAGCATTTTAACGAGAAAAAGAATTCTGTTTCTTTTGATGTGTCGAAAGTTTTGCATAGTTTTGCAAACGTTAATAAATGCCGAGCGGATTTCTCCGGTTGGTAATATGCAAAAAGAAGCAATAAGTGAGAACTATTTCGATAGTTAAATATTATTTTAACATAATTGTGGCATATAGTACGTATTATCTACAGTATGCCATAGGTATGTTTGCTGACTATCCCCCCGAAGTAAAAGTTGCCGTATCGGTAACGGTAATGTGTCTAATTTTGATGGCGATAATGGGTGTTGCCCTGATTCTTCTTTCTCGCAAGGAAAAGAAACTGAGAAAGATAAGAATGAATTTCGAAGAAAAATTCGGCAAGGGGATGGATTTTATGCTTTCGGCTGAAGCTCAGAAGTTGATGTCTACGCAGGAAATTGCTGCAGTCTTTGGCATTGCGAAGGAAAACATAGGAAAGGATATTCTAAAGAATAGACGCGAAAAAGAGATTTTCGTGCAAATGTTCTACCTTCGTTTTATTACTGAAAGATCTGATTCTGCAAACAGAAATAATATCACAGCCTTGCTGTATTTGTTCGGTATTCCTGAATATCTTGAAAAAGAGGTGAGTTTAAGGAGTATGAAACGTAAGGTAGATGCTATGGGTAAGATTCGTACATTTAAGTTGCCGGTCAGCCCCTGGGTAATCAATAAGCTTCTCAACTCCAAATACCTGACTGTTCAGCGTCTGGCTATGTACTCTAACATTATGCTTAGCTCGGATAGTGATTTGGATTATTTCGAGACAGACTTTTTTGACAAACATTGCTGTATCAAGGATGAGATAGAGTTGGCATATTCCCTTCAGCGTAGACGTAGAGCGGGGCTGAAGTTGCCCAATCTGGCTCGATGGGCTAATATACAGAAGAATGAGCGCTCACAGTGTATGTTTGTCCGACTTATGAGAAGATTTGATGAGTTGGAGTATTGTGATCAGTTGACAGAACTTTTCAAGACTCAGCATCGAAAGAAGAAACTGATTGAAGAGATTTCTCGTACCTGGGGTTATCTGCATTATACTGATAGCGAGGATTTGTTGATTGATGCCTTGTTGGCAGAACCAGATGATACCAAGGTTGCTATTATGCATGCGCTGACTCGTTTCGCAACAGGTAAAAGCCTTCATGCATTATTGGAAGGTTTTACGAATACGACTAACCCGCACGTACGATTTGAAGCGCTCCGATGCATGTATAATTATGGAGAAGCGGGACGTGCTCAGTTTGATGAGCTGGAAAGAAATGCTGAGGAAGGCGACAGGAAATTCTTTGACTTCTTCAAGAACGATATCACGTTAGAGAAGATTGGCCTTGACAAGGAACAGGCATACCATCCCTCTGTCGAGACTGTTTATAACGGATAAATCAGATAGAATACGCCTATGTGGATTACAATATATTATATATTCTGCTATCTGGTCTTTGGCTATACTATGTTGCTGATGGCCAGTTACATGTATCTGGTTATTATGAGTAGTAGGGCTCAGAGAAATCTTGGTATTAATATTCCTGATGATGAGACCATAAAATATTTCATGCAAGGCTCACCGCTTACTCCTGCCGTTTCCATTATTGCACCAGCATTTAATGAGGAGGTAACCATTCTGGATAATGTAAATTCACTAATGAAGATTGATTATCCCAACTACGAGATAATCATTGTGAATGATGCAAGTACAGACCATACGATGGAACTGCTCATCAATGAATATAAATTGGTTGAGGTACCTTATGATATTGCCATGAAGGTGCAGTCGAAGCCCATAAAGCGTGTTTTGAAGTCAACGGAAGAGAAATACAGTAAACTGGTGGTTGTCGACAAGGAGCACGGAGGAAAGAAGGCCGACGGTTCTAATGCTGGTATTAATGTTTGTAGCAATAAATACTTCGTGTGTACTGACGTGGACTGTATTATTGAGCCCATGGCATTGTATCGTATGATGTGGATAGTCTTGAATAGTCATAGACCAGTGATAGGCGTCAGTGCTACTATGTTGATGAGTAACGGATGTATTGTTGAAGATGGAAGGGTAGTGGAAGCTGCTGTGCCCAATACTCTGGTTCCTATGTTCCAGCAATTGGAATATTTGCGTTCGTTCCTTATCAGTAAACTGGGATGGTCAAGTATTAATGCCTTGCCTAATATTTCTGGAGGTTTTGGCCTTTTCGATACTGACGTGGCAGTAAAGTCGGGTGGCTATGACCCAACCAGTATGGCCGAGGATGTTGATATGTTGCTACGTATGGTAACATATATGAAGAATACTGGTCAGGATTTCCGCTTGGGACAGGTTCCTAAGGTATGTTGCTGGACGGAAGGTCCTGGTACGGTAAAAACACTGTGCCGTCAGCGTATGAGATGGGCCCGTGGTCTTTTCGAGATTATTTCCAATCATAGAAAGCTTTTCTTTAATCCACATTACGGACCTATTGGCGCATTTACCTTGCCATACATTTTTATTTTCGAGTTCATCGCTCCTGTGCTTGAGATGACAGGTTTCCTGTTTATGATTTGGCTGGTTCTTACAGGAGGTGTGAATTGGGATTCTGCAATTATCCTTTTCGGAATGATATACATATTCTCAATATTTATGTCATTTTTTGTCTTGTACTTTGACTATTCTGCAAAGGCAGTTGAATGGCAGAATACAAAAATCAGCTATCTGAAGTTACTTCTGGTAACCTTTCTGGAGCCCTTTATCTATCATCCTATCATCACATATTGTTCAAATGTAGGTTATTGGCGCTTTATAAGCAATCAGACGGCTGTTTGGAAACCTATTCAGCGTAAAGGTGTTAAAAAGAAGAAATCATGAAAGTAAAATACATTTTCATATTATTGACGATTCTTTTCATTTCGTCATCTACGATATGTGCTCAGGAGATTCCGCATACACCACGATACTATATACATCGGGCTGAAGGTTATGTTAGTTCTAATGCCTGGAATACAGCGAAGCGTGAGATTGACGCCGGTCTGAAGGAATATCCCGATGATCCGGATCTGCGCTATCTGAATGGGCGCTATTATTTCATCATTGGCGATATGAAAGAAGCCCGTTACAATCTGGTAAGGGCCACGCAGATTAATGACCTGCACTTTAAGGCTAAGCGCCTGTTGGTTGATGTAGAGGATAAGTTACAACATTATTCTAGTGCTATTTGTTATATCAACGAACTACTGGAGTTCCAGCCATATGACCGTGACCTGTGGCGACGTAAGATCGCATTCTACCGAATGTTGAAGAATGATGTTGAAGCCGATGCTGCCCTGAAGCGCCTGCATCATATCTATCCTAATGACTCTGTTGTGTTGGCTGATGTCAGAAGACATAATCATGAGAACTGGGATAAGGTCCTCAAGAAAAGCTCGCTTAATGAAGCTGCAGAAAATTTGGAGAGATGGATAGACCAGGATCCTATGATGCGTGAGTATTATGTTGAACTTGTTGGCACGTATATTAAAATGGGTGAGTACGAGAAAGCCATTGGCGCAGCCAATCGCGGTCTAGTTCATTTCCCTAATGATGCAGAGCTTATTAATAAGGTTGTGGGCATCATGACGGAACTTGGACTCTATACACAAGCCTTAGCCTTTGCCAAGAGTAAGAATATGAGCGGTAACGTTTACAATAATCTGTTACAGGAGGTTGCTGCTGATGCTCGAATGCATGATCCATACGAAGCTAACGGACGTCTTTATCTGGCTACTCATGACCGTGATGCATTGACTTATCTGATAAATACCTCACTTACGAGAGGTTATTATGATGATGCCCGGTTCTATATCGAGGAAGGAATGAAGTTGGAAGGACGTACGCCTGGCCTTTTAATGAAATTGTATTCTCTGGAGAAGCAATCTGGTAACGAGAAGCGTTGTCTGCGTGTTCTGACGGAGTTATATGAAAAGAATCCAGAAGATGAGGAACTTTTAGAGGCATATGCAGATATGATGCTGCAACTATCTGATTATGATTTTGCGGCAGAGCAATGGAATGATGCCTATGAGCATTTAAATCGTGTATTGGAATTGATGCCTGATACAGATGATTCATGGCCGGCTGTTGTATCTAAGCAGATTACTGTACTTGGACATCTGAATAGGCAGGAAGAGGCTCATAATCTTTTTGTGGAATCATCTGAAAGAAGCCCTCATAACCGTCGCCGTTTCGCTTCTGCATATGAAGACTTTGCTGGTAACCGCTTGAAATTCCTTATCGATGAGGAACGTTATGATGAGGCTTTTAATGAGGCGCAGGCTCTCTTGGAGGTTGTTCCGGGAAGTGAAGTTGCTTTGCGTTGCCTTATTAATATGAGCCAGACTCTAAAACGTGACGATTTGTTCCCGCAATATGCGGCAATGGGTTATGAGGCATATCCAGAGGTACCTTATTTTATTGTAAAGCAGGCTCTCTCGCTCCAACAGCAGGGAAAAAATGAAGAGGCTTTGGCAATGCTTCAACCGCGTGACCGGTCTGGCGAATTTATGCCACCTCAGCTTGTTGCCGCATATTCTGGTATTAGTCATGAGTGGGCAACTCAGCTATTGAAGAACAGAATGTCAGAGCTTGCAATGCAGGTGATTGATTCTGCTCTGGTTCATGATGCGTCCAACAAGGATCTGCTATATGACAAAGGAATAGCTTATGAGTATTTGAAGCAATTCGACAAAGCATGCGAATATCAGCAACGTTACTATGAGCCTAGTAATGCAGAACAGTGGGATTATATCCGCCATATACGTTATTTGGGATTCAAGGGATTCAAGAATAGGGTAGACGCCACATATACCAGCGCATTCTATGATTCACATGCTGAGACTCTTTCGTCAATAGCTCATCTCTATTCCATTGCCTCTGTTTCATATGCCAGAATTAGTCCACGTAACACTTATACAGGACAGATTAGCTATAAGGGTATAGATGGGGATCCGTTAGAAAAGGAATCTGGAGGATTCGGTCTCGAGTTTATGGCTCAGTGGGAGCATGAGTTTAATTCAAAATGGAGCGGAATGGCTAATGCTGCTGTTTCTACCCGTTTCTTCAATAAGTTTGGTCTTAACGTATCTGCCTCATATTCTGCTCCAAGAGGGTGGACACCATCATTACGTTTGGGATTTCGTAGGACACCGTCTACGTACCTTTATCTTGGAGGCGACAATTTTGGATTGGTTGCAAAGGATGAATTTAATCTGCTTCTTATCTCTCCCTCTGTTGAAAAATCATGGGAGCGTATCAAGGTAATAGCCAATACGGATGTTACTCTTTTGTCCAGTAATCTCTATTATAACATAGGATTGAAGGGTAAGCTTTTTGTCAATAACGATAACATATCCAGTGTTTCACTTATTACAGGTTTCGGCTCATTCCCTGAGTTATCGTTCTTCGAGCAGACTGCCTTGCGAAATGTATCCCATACAAATGCTATGGTGGGCTTCGATGTCCAGTATCTATGTACCCGTCATATATGCTTAGGTCTGACGGGTAGTTGGAATACATGTTTTAATCCCTACCGTTTACAGGATGGTTCATTGTCTGACTCGTATCGTAACATTTATTCCATTGCATTGCAATTCCATTTAGCTTTCTAAACCATGAGAATTAATAGGTCTAAATATATCATGAGAAACTTTAAACTGAAATACGTAGTGCTGTTATCGGCATTACTGCTTGTGGGATGTGATCGAACTAAACAACATTCCACAGACTCATCACCATTTGAGTATCGTGAAGTCTATCTCCCTGTATTGGCTTCTGGTGAACATGTTCCTCTTAGTTTAAATAGTATTGATCGGGATTGGGGAATCTGGGGGCATAATCTTTCTGTGGTTTTGCCAGAAAAGCCTTCTTCAAGTGTTTATGCTAAGTGCGAAAATTGCGTGAATCGTAACCAATTCTGTTTCACTTCAGATGCTTTGTTTGATTATATAAAGAAATACATCTGTAGGAATTATCGCAGTGACAAGCCTATGCGATTTGCCATTTTACCCAATGATAATTCAGTGGTATGTCAGTGTAAACGATGTGTGGAATGTGGTAATACAAAACTTGATGCTTCTGGGGCTGTCTATTACATGTTGGAACGTCTGACCAAACTGTTCCCCCAGCATCTCTTCTTTACCTCCTATTATAAGACTACATGCAGCCTGCCAAGTCGTCCTTTGCCAGATAATGCAGGTGTACTTGTCAGTGCCATCTGTTTTCCTCTCAGTACGGATTGCACACCAGAGGAGGGGGAATTCATGCATTTGCTTAAGCAGTGGTCTGAGTATACGAGCCGGATATATGTATGGGACTATATAAATAATTTTGATGATTACTTTACGCCATTCCCTGTCTTCTCTATCTTTCAGCATAGGCTTCGTCTTTATGCACAGGCTGGCGTGAAAGGAGTCTTTATGAATGGAAGTGGTGCGGACTACAGTACATTTTATAGACTAAAGATTCATATTCTATCATTGTTGCTGTCTAATCCAGAGGCAGAATGGCGACCATTGCTTAGGGAATTTTGTCGGGAAAGATATCCTGTTACGGGTGAAGCTATATGTGATTTTGTCATTAAACAGGAGGATATGGTTAGTAGTGTGAAAACCCCCTTAGCATTATATGAGGGCATTTCTACTGCGGTTAAGACATATTTGCCGGCCGAGGAGTTTATTAAATTCCATAACGATTTGCTCTACTTACTACCCGAGACGAAAGGACGTGAACATAAAAGCATTGAGAAAATAAGTAGAGCAACATCGCTTACACACCTTGAGTTGAAACGTATGGCAGCTGATACCGTGGGTTGTGAGCAGATGCTGAATGAATTGATAAGGCTTTCGGATTTGGATATTATTGCTTATAGCGAGGCCGGGGAAACCATTGAAAGTTATGTGAATGACTATCGGTACATGCTTCGTCATGCAAGGGAAACATGGGGTAAGAATCTTTTGAAGGGCGTTCGTCTGGAACCTTTGACAGAATTGGATGAGGACTATAATGACATCTCTATTCTTACCGACGGACTTCTGGGGCTTCCTTCTTGCTATCATTGTGGTCAAATGCTCTCGTCGGCTACGCCATCGTTGCGCATAGCAATCCCTCGTGTAGAGGGGATGAAGCATTTACGCGTTAATATGACCAAAAACTCCATTTTCCATATATCTTTTCCATCACGTGTCATGTTAACAGCCAATGGACATGAGATAGGGGCTGTTGTGCCAGCTTCTTCTTCATCACATCTTCAGCGAGCTGTAGCAGAGTTCGAGATTCCGGCTAATTGCAAGGGTAAACTTGTACTTCATGTTTATCGAGACCTGGAAGATCGTACGATGGCACTAGATGAGATAGAGGGCTTCTGAGGAGGAAGATTATTGTTAATAGAAAGAAATGAAGGTAATAACTTATAGAAAAAAGAAGTCGTTGATAAGCAGGGTAGTAGCTCTCAGTTTTTCTGTACTCTGCTTTGTGTCATGCGATAAGGAACTGAAACCTGCTTCCGTAATAGTTGTTGATCCTGTTCGACACTATTATCCGGTTATTCAGGGAGAAATGATGAATCTGTCTTATGAGATAGAAAACACATCAGATAATCCTCTCTTTATTCAGGAGATGCAGACAACATGTGGGTGTATCATATCACGAGATGATCTCCCTGTCGTTATACTTCCGCACAAAGTGGGTTATATCCACCTTACCTTCAATACCATCAAGAATACAGGTTATGTAGATCATTTTATATATTGCTATGGTAATTTTCAGGACTCTACATGTGTAGAGTTGGAATTCGATACCAATGTTGTTCCCCGTGCAGATTACGTCCATGACTATGAACAATTATGGCAAGAACAGACCACGGGATCAAGTTCAATACGTGATTTCGTTGATGGAATGCCTGGTCAGAAGGGCTATTATACGAATCCGGAGATGAGCCCGCGTACTCGAAGGAAGGAGGCGGTTCAAGAGGTAATCGACGAAGTTGCACCATAATAAAAATCCCACGTAAGGTTGTTGCTTGCCTCACGTGGGATTTTTTTTGCTGCCTAACTGGAGATATTTTACGCTCCAGTTAGGCGGTATTCTTTTTCGGGTTAGAAAAACCTCGTTGTTATTTCCATACAAGTAGACGTCCTATCTGGTCATATATGCTTCCCCAATGAGCACGGCTTTCTACGTCAGGAGCGGAAGTAGAAGCAGCCTTGCTCTTTTTCTGCAATTGTTGCAGAGTATAGAGTACGGCAGGATGAATCTTCTGGTTTCCGTTATTAAAGGCGCGTTCCAAATGGGACAACATGTTGTTCTGCAAGGCTATACGATATGCTGTAACCTTCTTGTTGCTGTCCAACTCAGTAAAGATAAGCTTGCTAAGGTCGGTAAGGTACTGCTGAGGCGTGTATAAGTCGTTCAGGGCATCCAAACGATTCATCAGGCTTGTTACGGCATATTGTCCTACATAACTAGTCAGTATTTGGGGGTTGGATGTCAGACGTTTAGCGTAAGACACCTCGCGTAACCATACTGGTTCGTGCAGGAATTGTTCGTCAATAAACTTGAGAGCAGCTTTCTGCTTCTTCAGAGGCTGTGGCTCATATACATCACCTCCCATCCCCTGCGTCTTAGGCTCTACCAGATAACCTCCGATGTTATTGGTAACATGTCCGCAGTATCTCATCATCTGATTGGTAATGTGGTTGTACATGGTTGAGATGTCATGGTCGTAGATATCTTTCTCGTTGTCCAAAGTGTAACGACGGAGGTTGTCTGCCAAACGCTTGAGGTTGAGGATACCGTAGTAGCTGGCCTTGACAGGATCGTCACCCAAATCCTCCGTCTGGCGACGTGGGTCTATGTGTACACCTTCACCATCGCCCCACCAAAGACGGCGGTTCTTTAGTGACTCCAATACCATTGGCTCTAACATCTTATGGTCTTCCAACTCGTCCTTTGCATCCAGCATAGGCTTGTAGCCCCATGTGATGGCCCACTTGTCATAATCGCCGATACGGGGGAATATACCAGTTCTGGAAATACCGTCCTCTGGTTGTGCAACATAGTTGAATCGTGCATAGTCCATGATACTGGGCGTATGTCCGTGCTCCTCGACCCATGCCTTATTGCGCAGACTGTCAACGGGTACGGTACTTGAACTTCCAAAGTTGTGACGCAACCCCAGAGTGTGACCTACCTCATGTGAGCTGACAAAGCGGATAAGCTGTCCCATCAGTTCTTCGTCATAATTCATTTTCTGAGCAGCTTCGTCAATAGAGCTAGCCTGAATCATGTACCAGTCGTGAACCAAAGACATTACGTTGTGATACCAGCAGATGTGGCTTTCCAGAATTTCGCCTGTACGTGGGTCATGTACATTTGGTCCATATGCATTCTCAATGGGACTTGCCAGATAACGGATACAGCTATAACGTGCATCCTCCAGACTCATTGTAGAATCGTTCTCGGGCCATTCTTTAGCCATGATGGCATTCTTGAAGCCTGCTTTCTCGAAAGCAACTTGCCAGTCGTTGACACCTTGAATAAGGTACTTCCTCCATTGCTTTGGAGTGGCAGGGTCAATATAGTAAACAATAGGTTTGATAGGCTCAACCAGTTCGCCGTTTTTCATCTTTTCCACATCTTCAGGACGTGGCTCAAGGCGCCAGCGGGTAATGAAACGCTTTTCCTCAACACGCTGCTGGTCATCAGCGTAGCTGGTGAAGTCGTCAGAGAAGAAGCCTACACGTGGATCATAGAAGCGTCGCATCATTGGTTTCTCCGGCAGGAGGATGAAACTGATGTTAAGTCCGAAGGTGGCCTTGCCTGTCTGTCTTACTGCAGGTACCCTGCTCATATTCCCGCCATAGAATGTTTTTACGATGCGCACCTCGGTGTTCGTTGGGAATGTCTTGATATCCTCTATGTAACTGACATCCTGGTTTTGTAGAGAGAACTGATCTTTGATATAACGAGGCAAGCCCAAGGCAGGGTTATCTGAATTGAAGAATCCTCCTACCTTTATTTTATATACGCCATTATTATGGCTTTCTATTTTGAAGGCACCAATGATGGGATTTTCATTGCTGACCGTGATGGCACGGTTGATAGTTTCTGTTGTGTCAGCAACATTTATAATAAGTTTCGAACGCATAAGCAAACCGTCATCAGGTGCAACCTGGAAGTAGACAGTCTGCTGGTTAACCTGTTCGCCACCGAACTTGCCTATACCAGCAGGAGTTGATGTGTAGCGTGTTGTTGTCAGGAACTCACGTCCAATGAGGCTGTCGGGAATTTCAAAGAACCATTCATTATCGGCTTTTGAGACGCGGAATAGTCCATTGCGTTCAATGTTCTTCTTCTGAGGTGGTGTTTGTGGACTCTCCTTGATTTTCTTCAAAGCCTCTGTGGGGTCGAACTTTCCTGCGGGAGTTATTACCCAACGGTTGCCATTGTCGGCAGTGTCCCAGGTATTAATAACGACGACTGTTTCATCGTTCATGTTTATGTAAAATTTGGCTCCGCTCCTGTTTTGGGCAGATATCATGTATTTGTATTTCCCGTCGGCCTGCTTGCTGTCAAAGGTAAGGGGTGTTCCCAAATTGTTTACAAAACTTCCACTACCAAGCAGGAATTTCTTGGCAGAAGGACTATATAAGTATTGTTTGCCGTCGCAGGTTATGATGGCAAAACTCTTATCTTCTTTTGGTGCATCAGTACGGATTACTCCAGATGTGAGCCCTGTGCCGTTGGCATTCATTACTAACTGCCCGCGTTTGCATGTCAGGGTGTATAACTTGAAGTTACTGAAGCCGTTAGGATTCTTTTCTTTTCCTTTCTTCTTTACCTGTTCGGTCTTGGTCTTTTCTTTCTTCTCCTTCTCTTTTGCGATGGCGGGTGTTGTTAATAAAGCTGCCGCAAAAAGGATGCTTAGAATTTTGATGTTCATGTTCTCTTTATTTTAAATTCTTGTTTTTTATATTGACGCCAAAATTACAGATTTATTACGAATTGTTAGCTTGTTTTTGAATAAAAATTGTAATTTTGTATTCTATTAACATATGAAAGAGTTTCAACTAACATCAAAATATAAGCCTACCGGTGATCAGCCCGAGGCAATCCGACAGCTTTCAGAAGGTGTTCTTCAAGGTCTTCCTGCTCAGACTCTGTTGGGTGTGACTGGCAGTGGAAAAACTTTTACAATTGCAAATGTCATTGCTAATGTAGGTAAGCCCACATTGATACTGAGTCATAACAAGACGCTTGCGGCTCAACTTTATGGAGAGATGAAGCAATTCTTTCCCAATAATGCAGTGGAATACTATGTCAGTTATTACGACTACTATCAGCCTGAGGCATATATTCCAAGTACTGATACGTATATCGAGAAAGACCTGGCTATTAATGAAGAGATTGACAAACTAAGACTAGCTGCTACAAGTGCACTTCTCTCAGGAAGAAAAGATGTGATTGTGGTAAGCAGCGTGTCATGTATCTATGGTATGGGAAACCCGTCGGCTTTCTATGAGAATGTTATAGATCTGAGGGTGGGGCAGAAACTGGACAGAAATGATTTCTTGCGTAGGCTTATGGATTCTCTGTACGTTAGAAATGATTTGACATTGAACAGAGGCCAGGTTCGTGTTAAAGGTGACACAGTGGATATTGCCCTTGCCTACAGTGACTACCTTTTACGCGTGACATTCTGGGACGATGAAATAGAAAGTCTTGAGGAGGTGGATCCCATTAGTATGGCTCGCATCTCTGTTTTTGATGCGTACAAGGTCTATCCGGCCAATCTCTTCATGACTAGTCACGATACGCAAGAGCAGGCTATTCGCAAGATAGAAGATGACTTGAGAGATCAGGTAGCCTACTTTGAAGAGGTTGGTAAAACCTTAGAGGCTAAACGCCTGCATGAAAGGGTTACGTATGATGTTGAGATGATTCGTGAACTGGGACATTGTTCTGGAATTGAGAATTACAGTCGGTATTTTGATGGCAGAGAGCCTGGGACACGCCCTTATTGTCTTTTGGATTTCTTTCCAGAGGATTATTTGATGGTGATAGACGAGAGTCATGTGTCTGTTCCTCAGATTGGTGCTATGTATGGAGGTGATCAGGCCCGAAAGCGTAATCTTGTAGAATATGGTTTTCGTTTACCTGCTGCGAAAGATAACAGGCCTCTCAAATTCGAGGAGTTCTGTGAAATGACACATCAGGTTATCTATGTAAGTGCAACTCCTGCAGATTATGAGTTGGAACAAAGCGAAGGTGTTGTGGTTGAGCAGCTTATCCGTCCCACAGGTCTGCTTGATCCTTTGATTGAGGTGCGTCCTACAGAGAATCAGGTTGATGATTTGATGGAGGAGATTCAGCAGCGTGTTGAACGTGATGAGCGTACTTTGGTGACAACACTAACCAAGAGAATGGCAGAGGAGTTGGCCGAATATTTGCTTCGAAATGGAATCCGAACAGCCTACATTCACAGCGATGTTGATACGTTGGAACGCGTTCAGATACTTAATAGCCTTAGGGAAGGACAGTATGACGTGCTGGTAGGTGTGAATCTGTTGCGTGAGGGATTGGATCTTCCTGAAGTTAGTCTGGTTGCTATTCTCGATGCTGACAAGGAAGGTTTTTTGCGCAGTCACAGAAGTCTTACACAGACAGTTGGTAGGGCAGCCCGTAATCTGAATGGAAAGGCTATAATGTATGGTGACACCATTACTGAAAGCATGCAGAAAACCATTGATGAGACCAACCGCCGTAGGGAAATTCAGTTGCATTATAACGAGACTCATCATATTGTGCCTCAACAGATTAAGAAGGAACGTACAATGGACAATCTGGTTCAGGCTCAGCATCAATCTGAGAGTAGGGCTTATATCGAACCAGATGTAGAATTCCTACAGGTTGCCGAGCAGGAAACAACGCTGCTGACGAGGGAACAACAGGAAGCCAAGATAAAGAGCATAGAGAAGAAGATGCATGAGGCGGCAAAGCGTCTTGATTTTGTGGAGGCGGCTTTGTTGAGGGATGAAATGTTGCGAATGAAAGCGAATTTGTGTTAAAAAAACGAATTATCCAATATTTATTGGAAGTACTTTTATGTAATTATCAGAAAATGTGTTACCTTTGCACCCCGTAAAAGTATATACATGCAAAAATATAGTCTCATATTGTTGTTTATTTTGCCGTTGTTAGCTAGTTGTGGTGATTATAATTCTGTCATCAAAACAGCGGATTACGATTATAAGTACGAAGCAGCAAAGGGTTATTACACAGAGGGAAGTTATAGAAAGGCAGCAGAGATCTTTGGTCAGGTCCTATCTGTCTTGAGGGGAACCCATTACGGAGACGAATGTTTGTTTTTGCTTGCTATGAGCAATTACCGTTCAGGTGACTATGAATCAGCTGTAGATTTTTTCAAGAAATATTATCAGAGTTATCCTAAAGGGGCCTATGTAGAGTTGAGCAGATATTTCTGTGCAATGTCCCATTATAATTGCGTGGTTGACACTCGGCTTGATCAGAGTAATACTATGGAGGCTCTTACAGAGTTTTCGAATTTCTTGGAGTATTATCCCAATACCAACCTTAGGGCTCAGACGCAGGACCTGATTTTTAATCTGCAGGACAAGTTGGTCGAAAAGGAATACCTGTCAGCCAAATTGTATTATGATTTGGGAACCTATCGCGGCAACTGTACTTCATATGACGATAATAATTTCGCTGCATGTATTGTAACTGCCCAGAATGCACTTAAGGATTATCCCTATGCGTCTCCTGAACGTAAAGAGGAACTCTCTATTATGGTTCTTAGGTCGAAGTATCATTTGGCAAAAAACAGTATTATGGAGAAACGTGTTGATCGCTTCCGTGAAACTGTTGATGAATACTATGCCTTCCAGAATGAATTTCCTGAAAGTCAATATCTAAAAGAGGCAAAGTCTATTCTTCAATATTCAGAGCGCATCATCGCAAAGAAAGGTAATCTAGAAGAGGATGACGTTGATTTGACAAAAGCTAAGAAAAAAAAGAAAGCAACAGACATCTTAGAAGATGAAAACCATACTGATGTACAGTTGCCTAAGTCAGATAAAGGCACCACAAAGGGCCTTCATAACTTATTCAGAAAAAAACAACAAACAATTTAAGATATGATGGATTACAAAAAATCAACTGCTCCCACAAACACAGTAAACCGTAATGTTATGGAATTGTGCGAGGAGACTGGTAATATTTATGAAAGTGTTGCTATCATTGCAAAGCGTTCAAATCAGATAGCTGCTGATATCAAGAATGAACTTAGTAAGAAGTTGCAGGAGTTTGCAAGTTCTCAGGATAACCTTGACGAGGTATTTGAGAATCGCGAGCAGATTGAGATCAGCCGTTTCTATGAGAAGCTCCCCAAGCCAACTCTTATGGCAACTCAGGAGTTTGTAGAGGGTAAAGTTTATTTCCGCAACCCCAGCAAGGAAGCTGCATCACCTCTTGATTAATGATTCAGCGCATTCAAACCCTATACCTGCTTGCAGCCCTTACTTTTTGCGTTGGTTGCCTGTGTTTGCCTATCGCCCACTTTATTGTAGGAGATGGTCTTAATTCATTCGCAGGTTCGTTGGATCCTTACGAACGGGTTGATATGTATAATCTGTGGCTTGTTTCAGAAGGCAAGCACATGTTTTATTTCTGCCCAGTCCTGATGGCTATTCTTGTTATTACGACAAGTTTGATATGCGTAGATGTGTTGCTTTTTAAGCGTCGTGTCCTTCAGATGCGAGTAGCCACTTTTTGTATGATACTGCTTGTGGCTTGGTACATCGCATATGGTATTATTATTTACCTTTTGAACTCTTCAGCAGGAATGTTATGGTCTACTCATTGGGCAGCAGCTTTTCCCGCTGTGACCTTTATCTTGCTTTATTTGGCCATTCGTGGTATCAGAAAGGACGAGAAGTTGGTTCGCTCTTTGGACCGTTTGCGTTAATTACGCGTCTTTAGAATATCAAATAAATAAGCTACCTTCACCGTAATGACATTATTGGCGCTACGGCTGAAGGTGTCTTGTTTTGTAGCATTAAAGATGTTGCTTAGGCTAAGTCCGTATCTACCTTCAAGAGTGAAGTGATGTCCTTTTTTCGTGCTGACATCCATTCCAAGGCCGAAGGTAATACCATAGTCGAATTTCTTCTCAACGGGTTTGTCGTATTGTTCTGTGTGGTTGCGTAAGGATAGGGTATAGTCGCTCCATTCTCCTCCTCTTTCTTCCTTGTCACCTATACAGAAACCTATATGCGGTCCTGCCACCAGGTATCCTTTAACGCCACCTCTTTCTTTTCCCCAACCAAGGTTAACTAAGATGGGCATCTGTACGTAGTTGATATCACGCTTGTAGGTGTCTGTGCTTGTTGTTATATCCTCTGTCCATCCAAGTTGCGCAAAGTTTACTTCTCCCTGAATAGCGCAAATCATGCTAAAATATTTCTCGCAGGTATATCTGGCTGTCAGACCCATGGTCATGCCACCGTGCATTTTCTGATTGATATGTGGACTGAAACTTATCTGATTCAGTGCATAGCCGCCATTTATGCCAATAGCTAAATCCCTACGGTATTCTCCTATCTGGGCTAATCCATTTATTGATAATAATGTATATAGTAAAGCGAGAAGGGTAAATCTTTTCATCTTATCAGTTCTATTTGCTTTGTCTTGGTGTAGTGAATTAGTTGAATGAATCTGTTGCTGTATCCGCTATTTTCCGTATCCTGAACAAACTTGTACATATTCTGGTAGGGCGCTTGTTGACCTATAGGATCACTTGTTAGCATTTCGTGCATAAAGTATATGGCAAGGTCAAATCCCATCATGGCATATCGAGGGTAGTTTATAGCCATGGGTTTCCCGAAATTCCTCGTATATGCCTGTTCGAAGTACTTGGTATTTGAAGCCAATGCGTTATAGTAGTAAGGACTGTATATATAGGTGTCGAATGTAAAGAAACTGTTTAGCAACTTGTCCGTGTACGTCTGCCATTCAGGATAACCCAGCAAGGATATATTATAGTTGGGGTGTTTCTGCCTGAAGGTGTCAAGTTTAGAGATTAGAATATTCAGAGTCTTAATGCTTGTGTTATCAGGAACAATGATATTGTCCTTAAACTGATTCATGGCAGCTTCGTAGGATGAGTCGTCACCATTTATGTTCAGTACGCGTACTATGTTCCCATTCTTGCTTAGCATATCAGATAATGTCTGAGTAAATAGTGCGCCTTTATTGTTATCAGTGTTGGATTTCAGAATAATAAAATTCTTATTGCCATGTGCTCTTGTAACCAAGCCAGTAGCTTCTGTTATGGCTACCGCATTGTTGGGACACGCAATGTATAGGTGTGGATTTCCTGTTGTACTTTGTCCGTTAACAAAAGGTAACACCAATCTTGTGTTGTTGTTCTTGCAGATGGTTATAGTGGCAGGCAATTGCTGTTCATCAACAGGTCCGAAAAGAATATCTAGTTGGGCTATTTCCGGTTTCCCAAGAACCTCCATTATGTCAGCTTCCGTGGAACCGCTGCTGTAGGCATATATCTCCAGATTCCTACCTTCTCTTTTTGCGCTGTCAGCAGCCATAAGGAAGCCTCGGTAGAACTCTATCATTTTTTTTGCTCTCTCACTTTTTTCTACGAATGGCAGTATGACGCCGACTTTCAGAACGGAGGGCTTCCGCTTGCTTGCGGCCTCTGCCATGGCATCTTTACCTTGTGTTGCTGCCTTGGACTGAGGGATTGTCAGGTATATACCTTTTTTTAGTTTCTTTTTCTTCTTGATTTCCGGGTTTGCCAGAAGAAGGTCTTGCTCTGTGATATTATATTGTTGGGCTATTCCATATAGCGTCTCTCCTTTATTGACCTGATGTAGGCGATTCAGCACTGACATGGTATTCTGTGCATCCGCTATCAGTGGAATACACATTAGTAATATAATAATGAGCCTTTTCATAAGCGCAAAGATAACACTTTTTTCCTGCCATTTTAGACTTTTTGAGATATAAAATGTCCTTCATCCAAAGAAATTTCATTAAATTTGCAGAAATAATTGTAAATACATGGTAAAAATGACGCGTATAATAGCAATTCTGTTGTTGATGTTCCCTATATGTGCTGTTGCACAGACAGTACCTTCGGTTGACCCTACCGGTGTCTTTATAGAGGAGAATGCGGATGGTACTGTTGATACTACAGAGGTTGATGCTAATCCGCGGAGCGCTCCTTTGAAGGTCCTTCTCAGGGCTAATCCTTCAGGTTTGGAAGGTTATGGCATCCCCCGTTATGAGTGGAAGATATGGAATAACGAAGACCCTTCGAATATCTTGATTCATCGTGCGGAAGAAAACATAGAGCATACTTTTACCCAAAGCGGTGCATATACGGCACAGTTATATGTTACCTTCTATAACGCCGATGGCAGCATTTATTATGAGTTCCCCGAGGAAGGCGAGGACCCCAAGTCCATCGTATTCTCCATTAGCACCAGTATATTGGATTTCCCCAATGCCATCTCTCCTAACAAGGACGGCTTTAACGATGAGCTGAAGCCCAAGGACGGCTATCAGAGTATCGTGGAGTTCCATGCGGCTGTCTTCAACCGATGGGGTACAAAGCTGTATTCCTGGGACGATGTCGACGGCAAATGGGACGGAACCTACAGGGGAAAGGTCGTAAAGGACGGTGTTTACTTCCTGGTGGTAAATGCGAAGGGAGCTGACGGTCGTAAATTCAGTTTCAAGAAGACTATCAGTGTGATCTCTGGATATAATAACGGTGACGGAACTACCGGTACAGGCGATGAGTGACAGTAAGATTTCTGTTTGGGGTGCGCGTGTTCATAATCTGAAGAACGTAGATGTAACGATACCAAGAAATAGTTTTACTGTAATTACAGGACTAAGCGGTAGCGGAAAATCATCTCTTGCTTTTGACACCATCTTTGCTGAGGGACAACGTCGTTATATCGAGACTTTCAGTGCTTATGCCCGTAATTTCTTGGGTAACCTTCAACGTCCCGATGTCGATAAGATAACAGGTCTGAGTCCTGTTATCAGTATAGAGCAGAAGACTACCAACAAGAATCCCCGTAGTACAGTTGGTACTACTACTGAGATATATGATTTCTTCCGCCTGCTTTATGCCCGTGCGGCAGAGGCGTTCTCTTATGAGACAGGCGAGAGGATGGTAAGATATACTGAGGAACAGATTATAGATCTTATCCTCAAGGACTATCACGAACGCAAGATTTGTATCTTGGCTCCTTTGGTAAAGAACAGGAAAGGACATTATCAAGACCTTTTTGAAAGCATTCAGAAGAAAGGTTATCTTTATGTTCGAGTCGATGGGCAAATTCAGGAAATCCTTCCTGGGATGAAGCTGGACCGTTATCGTAACCATGATATTGAGGTGGTGATAGACCGTCTGAAGGTGCAGGATAAGGATGACAAGCGTCTGATTCAGAGCGTTGCCACAGCCATGAAGCAAGGTGACGGTCTGATGCTGGTTTATGATATGGATACGGAGCAGGTGCGATATTACAGCAAAAGGCTGATGTGTCCTACTACGGGTATCTCGTACAAGGAGCCTGCTCCGCATGATTTCTCTTTCAATAGCCCCCAAGGTGCCTGCCCCAGATGTAAGGGATTGGGATATGTAAACCTTATAGACGAGGAGAAGGTCTTTCCCGATAAATCGTTGTCTGTAAAGAAAGGTGGAATAGCACCTCTGGGAAAGGCCCGTTCGGCAATGATATTCTGGCAGATAGAAGCTTTGTTACTGAAATACGACTGTACCCTTGATACTCCGCTTTCCGATGTACCTCAAGAGGCATTGCAGGAGATTATTGATGGCAGTTCAGAGCGTTTGCGCATTTCTGCCGATACGGCAAAGACTACCAGCGATTATTTTGCCTCTTATGATGGCTTGGGAAAATACCTCAGTCAGATGCAGGATGCCGATATGTCTGCCAATGCTCAGAAGTGGGCCGAACAGTTCAGTTGTACGGCAGAGTGTCCTGAGTGTCATGGACAGCGTCTGAACAAAGAGTCCTTACATTTCCGTATTGCTGGCAAGAATATTGCAGAGCTTTGCCGAATGGATTTGCGTGAGTTGTATGACTGGCTGTCAAATGTCGACGACAAGCTTACTTCACATCAGCGTAAGATAGCCACGGAGATTCTGAAGGAGATTCGTACCCGTCTGCGTTTCTTGTTGGACGTAGGGCTGGATTATCTTTCCCTAGACCGCACTTCCGTAAGTCTTTCTGGTGGCGAGAGTCAGCGTATCCGTCTGGCAACACAGATTGGTAGCCAGTTGGTAAATGTGCTGTATATTCTTGACGAACCTAGTATCGGTCTGCACCAGAAGGATAATATCAAGCTTATAGACTCTCTGAAGAAGTTGCGTGATACGGGCAATTCTGTTATTGTGGTCGAACATGACCAGGAGATGATGGAGAATGCCGATTACATAGTTGATGTGGGGCCTAAGGCAGGTCGAAAGGGAGGTGAGATTGTCTTCCAGGGCAAGTTTGCTGATATGCTGAAACAGCATACCCTTACTAGCCAGTATCTGAATGGCGAACTCAGTATCGAGATTCCTGCTGTTCGCCGGCCAGGTAACGGAAAGTCTCTTGTACTATATGGTGCACGGGGAAACAACCTCAAGAATGTGGATGTTTCCTTCCCGTTGGGTAAATTTATCTGTATAACGGGCGTCAGTGGCAGTGGTAAGAGTTCTCTTATCAATGATACCTTGCATCCCATTCTCAGCAAGTATTTCTATCGTTCTTTGCGTGACCCTCTTCCATACGATAGGATAGAAGGTCTTGAGTATATAGATAAGGTGGTAGATGTCGACCAGAGTCCGTTAGGACGCACTCCTCGTTCTAATCCGGCTACCTATACGGGCGTCTTCAATGATATCCGTAATCTCTTTGTTGAACTTCCCGAGGCTCGTATTCGTGGCTACAAACCTGGCCGTTTCTCATTCAATGTCAGAGGTGGGCGTTGTGAGGCTTGTAGTGGCAATGGCTATAAGACCATTGAGATGAATTTTCTTCCAGATGTCTTTGTGCCTTGTGAGGAATGTCGTGGAAAGCGATATAACCGCGAGACCCTCGAGGTACGTTATCGTGGTAAGAGCATTGCCGATGTCTTGGATATGACCATCAATCAGGCTGTAGAGTTTTTCGAAAATGTCCCCACTATCCTCAGCAAGATAAAGGTCCTGCAGGATGTAGGTCTGGGATATATCAAGTTGGGGCAGCCCAGTACCACTTTGTCGGGTGGTGAGAGTCAGCGTGTTAAGTTGGCAACAGAACTGAGTAAACGTGATACGGGCAAGACCTTCTATATCCTGGACGAGCCCACAACAGGACTTCACTTTGAGGATATCCGTGTTCTGCTTTCTGTACTGAACCGCTTGGTAGAGAAGGGGAATACCGTTGTCGTCATTGAACACAATCTGGACGTCATCAAGTGTGCCGACTGGTTGATAGATATGGGTCCTGAAGGCGGACGGGATGGTGGTCAGCTCCTCTTCTCCGGAACTCCGGAAGACCTTGCCCATAGCGGCAAAGGGGCAACAGCACCGTTCCTCAAGAAGATATTGAACATCGAGCATTGATATTCACTAACCTTTAACCTCACAAATAGCATGAAAACCACTAAACATAAATTCACCCCTCCATTACGGGAGGGGATGGGGGTGGGTCTTTTTTTCTCCATCCTACCTTTTTCTTTTGCCCAACAGCGTCCCAATATCTTGTACATCATGACAGACGATCATACGATGCAGATGATGTCATGCTATGATAAGACGCATGTTCAGACGCCCAATCTGGACCGTATAGCGCAGGATGGTGTGCGCTTTGTCAATAGCTTCGTCGCCAACTCGTTGTCAGGTCCCAGTCGTGCCTGTATGATAACGGGCAAGCATAGCCACAAAAACGGCTTTACCAATAACGAGCACGGTGTGTTCGACGGTTCTCAGCAGACTATGCCCAAGCTTCTGCAACAGACAGGCTACAGCACTTGCCTGATAGGGAAATGGCATCTTGTCAGTACGCCTACGGGCTTTGACCACTTCGAGATTATCCCTGGGCAGGGAGAATACTACAATCCTACTTTCATTACTATGGATGGTAAGACACATCGCGAGGAAGGCTATCTTACCAACCTGCTGACAGACAAGGCCATCTCATGGCTCACCGAGCAGCAAAAGACAGACACGCCCTTTGCACTCTTCCTGCATGAGAAGGCATGTCATCGCGACTGGCTGCCGGAACTGAAATACCTGCATGAATATGAGGATGTCACCTTCCGCTTGCCTGAGAACTTCAATGATGACTGGGACGGCCGTCTTGCTGCCCAGCATCAGGAGATGGATATCGCCTCTGATGTGGACATGACTATGGATTATGACTGCAAGGTTTATGACCCTGCCCATCCTACACGCCTTACGGGTGCTTATCTTGGTTATATTGGCAGGCTCAACAGCAGGGAACGTGCCCAGTATGATATGTTCTATGATTCGCTGTCTGTTGACTTCCGTAAACGTAACCTTCATGGGCAGGCACTCAAGGAGTATAAGTATCAGCGCTTTATGCGTGATTATGCCAAGGTGTTGAAGACTTTCGATGATAATGTAGGCCGGTTGCTCGACTATCTGGACCGTACAGGTCTCTCAGAGAATACCCTTGTTGTCTATACCAGCGACCAAGGATTCTATATGGGCGAGCATGGATGGTTCGACAAGCGTTTCATGTACGAGGAGAGTTTCTCCACTCCGTTGGTTATGCGTATGCCTACCCGGTATGGCAAGCCTGTTGCCAAGGGCGATATCACAGAGATGGTGCAGAACATAGACTATGCACCAACTTTCTTGGATTTAGCTGGTGTCCCCATCCCTGATGATATGCAGGGGATAAGCCTTTTACCCTTATTAGAGGGGAAGCATCCTAAGAACTGGCGCCAGAGCCTGTACTATCATTATTATGAGTATCCGGCAGAGCATAGTGTCAGGCGTCATTATGGCGTACGTACTGCAGATGGTTATAAGCTTATTCACTTCTATCCCTGTGCCGATGAGAATCCTGCGAGCGTCATAGACCAGTGGGAGATGTATGACCTCAACGCAGATCCTACGGAGATGCATAACATCTACGGTCAGAAGGGTAGGGAGAAACTGCAGAAACGTTTACACAAGGAGCTCTTGCGACTTCAGCAACTATATGATGTAAAGGAAAATGATCGTTAGGTTTGCAGTTCTTCCTTGCAGGCTAATGCGACCACTGCAAAGGGTAGTGCCATGTTGAAGTATGTGATATCAAAACGTGAATCGAACAATTCACTCCAGCAATCATATATGTACATATTGCTAACAAATGTCATAACAACAAGGGCCAGTACGCAAATGGCTGATGTCAGCATATAGTAATGCCATCGGTTTTTCAGCCACACTGAAGCTGCTGTGCAGATAACCGTTATCAAAATATAATCTACCCATACTCCCTGGCGTGTCTGTAATACAAATGGATTGTACTCAAAGAAGAACAGCATCTTCCCGTTCCATAGCATAAAAGGCAGGAAGGTGAGTGCAAATATCAATATTGCCAGACATGGAAATATAATCTGTATTTTTGCTTGATGACATCTTATATAATCATAGAAGTAATAGACAATAAATGGGATGGCAATGCTCAGGCGTGTGCTCATCATCAGTCCGCATATTATTGCTATAAGTACCCAGTTCTTTTCTAATGTCATCTTGTAATGATGCAGGTGCATCAGGATGGTCGCGCATAGTAAGAAGTTGGATATTAAGTCACTTCGAACACTTACCTCATATAGGAAAGCTGGTGAGAGTATCAGTAGCAGAAAGGCCACCGTAGCATCCCTAAGACTTGCTATTCGCCTGATGGCATCTGTAAACAGCAGCATGAAGAAAATAAATGAAAGCCCCACGTTACCCAACAGGTAGAAGGGTAGGTGCAGAATTTGCCATACAGGGAAGGGTGAGCCATAGCCTCCCAGATGGGTTTGTGCTGCATAGGGATATTCACCGTTCAATAGATTTCGTAGGAAATTGTGTATGGCCGACCATCTGTCAACCTTCAGCGCATAAGGGTCAAAGTGCAGTTGCAGCATTACCAGCCCGGCTATCACTATGCCTATTAGTGCATAGACGATGCTTTTCCTTGGTCTTTTCATATATTCATTTATGACCCATAGAACTCCTGTTATGGTGGCAACATAAAGCCCACATGCAACTATTGTCGTACTGATGGAGGCTAAGCGTAGTCCGTATTTTAAAATGAATAGTAAGTTTATACAGCTATATAATAGGAAAGCCCACAAACTATGTACCCCTGTCCATTTCATATCCACTTTTTGATTATTCTGTGATTCACTTGATAAAAGATCCACGTTCCTATGGTTGTAATGCCGATAAAAGTGAGTATATCTTGCCAACTCGTACTTGTAGAATTCACAAATGTCATATGAACCAGATACATTTCCAAACTGCTTATACCACATAGATATAGAAAACTGGATTTAGTCATCCATTTCCATAGAGAAGGGAGTAATGCCATTAGTATCCCTAGCGACAGCTTGATGGGCAGTAGCAGGTAGTTGTATATAAATGTCCCTTTGAAGTTGTGCACTTCAGGAATTTCCTTTATTAGCAGGAAAGTAATACCCGTGGCCAATAGACAGCCGCTAATCTGATATAATTTGCGTTCTGACATTTGCCTTATTTTGTTGATATGCCTTGATGCCATTACTCCTGCAAAGAAAGAAAACGATTGTTCTGCAGCTATTTGGTAGAGCAGGTTTAGTCCAATGATTCCTGCCACAATAAATAACAATATCAACCAGTGGGAGAAGAAACGCTGTACAATCCAGTATAAAAGATAGCACCATACCAGGTATGGAATAAACCAATAATCTGATTTTATGAAAGCCACCTCCAACAGATAATCATGCCAATTGGATGTCTGTTTAAAGAAAAACAGGATGGTTACAAATAACCAGAATGGAATCATGACACGGCGTAACTTCTTTCTCCAATATTCTTTAAGTCCTGTTTTCTTGTATGATTCATTGATGCCGTAACCAGACAGAAAGAGAAAGGCTGCAACTCCCACACTTCCTGGTAGGTTCACCACCCTTGGCCATTCCCAGGCAATGAAAAGGTGAAAGATGGCAATCATTAGAATTGCCATCCCCCGTACGCTGGTTGTCTCCTTTTGATCAAAAATCATCAGTTCGCGTTTATCTTCACACTTTTCTCTCCTTTTTTCACCAAAATGGTCTGTCCCTTTCTGACTTTGCGGATAGCATCCTTGTCATGTCCTATCAGTTTACCGTCCAGTGTGTATACAATAATATCTTCTTCTTTCTGTTGTTCTTCAAGCTTACTGATTCCTACAGGGTCTTCGTAAGCTACAGTAATGGATTTAATGAGGTTCTTGTATATGTTGGTAAGTCCTTTTGTATCTGCTTTACAAAGTCTTGAAGCTCCTGTGTTGTTTTCGTTTATGTATAACCTAGCGCTAGCTCCTTCTTTCAGGATTTTTACGGATTCTAAGTCGTTTGCTCTAAGTCCATATACAGCCAGGTCAGGCAGAGTAAATGTTCCTACAGGTAGTTTAACACTGTATCCTGTGTAGTTTGTCCCGCTGAACACTTCCACCATAGCGTCTTCCTCCGATACTTCAACAGCCTTGTATATACGATTCATGCCAGATGCCCAACCATTAAGGTCCCATGTTTCGTCATAGCCGTCGTTATATAGCCATACGAATCCGCCTGTGGCTACACCGTCATCCTTCCATTTCTGAAACTGTTCCAGATTTCTGTCAACACTCCAGTCGTTCGAGTAGTCTAATAGCCCGGCATGGCGGTCTGTAACACCCGTAAAATTCCAGTTTCCCACGTTGTTCAGGTTTCCTGCACCACCATCGTAGCATTGTACCATAACTCGATCTACAGCCTTTGGTTTGCTTGCCCTTATCTTCGTGCATAGGCTCTGCCAGTAAGACATGTAAGTGTATGGTGCCAGTGTGGTTTTGTAGCCAAGATTGTACATCATAATATGGAACTTGGCACCAGTCTCTACATCGTAACAGTGCTCATCGTCATTATTTACGGCATCTATCTCAGGCACCGCTTCCTTGAGTGCCTTGAAGTTTTTGTACAGCATAGTGTTGGAGCCTGTACCATTCTTATTTATAAGGTCGCGTATGTGGTCGTATGAGTCGTTGCCCCATCCGCCTATGACAATCTCTATGCGTTGTATGCTGGTAGGTGCAGTCTTCAAATCCTTAATATCCTGTTGGTAAAATGGTTGAGTTTGATGGAATACATATTCGCCATTCTTGCAGATTGTTTCTCCGTCTGTCATTAATGTTCCGTCAGTATCCACATGTACGTTAAAGAGCAAAATATAGGTAAAGCCTGACTTGCGTAGTTTTGTAATGGTTTGGGGACGTCCCCTTCGAATGTGTCCGCCAGCGTAAATGCCAGAGACAGCTTTAATATTCGTTTGTGACGCAATGGGTAATTGCCATAGGGCAATAAAGAATAGGAGTAAGAGGTTAATTCTTTTCATTTTCTTTGTATGGTTATGTTGTTCTCTTCGGTTTTTGCTATTTTTCTTTTTAATCCGATGCAAAGATAATGCATTTTTTTAATAATCCCAAGTCTTCTTTTTATTTTGAATATATAGTCCCTTTTTCTTGTAAGAAGCCAAAATCCTTAAATCTGTACAGAAAACATTTTTCATGCGGCATAAATAGATCTTTACCTCTGCTTCTAAAACTATTTTCAAGCTATGAGAATTTATTTTCAAGCCCTGAAAATATATTATCAAGCTTTGAAAATATATTATCAAGCCTTGATAATAATTTTACATGGCGTAGCAGGATGTTTTCTCAGGGGCATTAATTTGTTTTTCTTCCGGGTTTTGGGTTGTTTTTCTGCGTCTTCCCGTTTTTAATGACTCCTTTTTGGGCAGGATCCAGATGTGGGTCGGCTTATGAGTTTTGCAGAGGGGTAGGTGATTCCGTGTGTGTAATTTCTATGCGCGCGCATAAATTATTATAAGGTATTGTATATTTTGGGTTGATTTTTTTGAAAAAAGTTGGTGTAATGTTTTGGTGGTTTGCGGAATTGTTGTACCTTTGCACCCGCAAACGAGAAACAAGGGCCCCTGCGGGGGTATCCTGAGAGTCTCGGAGGCACGAA
>JAEEGK010001612.1_pt1 | contig 56637 bp, 47 predicted proteins | sample 8958771 | NCBI WGS metagenome assembly JAEEGK01 (sample SAMN16246547, study PRJNA631951) | gut metagenome | biome: gut microbiome; feature: rumen; material: SC-attached | host: Bos | place: Iran: Karaj | collected 2018-10 | reverse complement strand
TATAATATCCGCCCACAAGTATCTTCACTTCGGGAAGGATAACTCGGATCCTTTTAATACACTCACGAGCGATCCTGTTCCATCTGTCGCTGTACTCTTTACTCGTAACTTCATTAAGAAGCTCGAAAGCAAGAGCATCACCGTATCCTCCGAATTCGGACGATATCTTTTCCCACAGCTTATAGAATCTCTCCTGATAAGCCTCATTGTCAAAAAATCCGCTTTCGCCGTATCCCAGGTCAAAAGAGTACCCGAAAGTCTTATGAAGATCGAGAACGGTATTAAGATTATATTTTCCGGCAAGCTCAAGAGCCTTTCTTATACGCTCAAAGCCTTCCTGTATATAGTTACCGTTTTCATCCTCAACAAGCTCATAATCGATGGGGAGTCTTACATGATCCAGCCCCCAGGATGCAATACGCTCAAAATCCTCTTCCTTAATGAAGTTGTCGTAGCGCTCCTTAGAGTGATCACACTGTGAAAACCAACCCCCGAGATCCACTCCGTGTAAATACCCCTTAAATTCTCTCATAGTTTTTTTCCTTTTTTGTCAAAAATGTTTTGGACTACCGATTAATTATACCAAATAAACCGCTGTGGCCACCAATAAAAAATAGATAAAAAAATGCTTCAAAAAAGGCTTTATTTAACGGACGTTATAATGTAATATATGCTTATCAATGTTGAAGATTACCAGCATTGTCAATGATGATTTTTTAGGGATAGGAATATGTCTTTTTCAGAACGTTTGGACTCATACTTAAAAGAGCTTGGCGTATCTGCCAAGGAATTGTCGCTCGAAAGCGGTGTATCTCAAGTTGTCATCAGCCGCTACCGTACCGGTCAGAGAATACCCTCACTTGATAACAGGGGTGTATTGGAGGAGCTCGCACACGGAATTGAGGCGCTCTCCCACAAAAATGACCGCGAACCCATCAGTGCAGCCGAGGTTCTTGAGGCTTTTGACTCCGACCTCTCTCTTCTGAACGTTCCTTTCAATTACGAAAACTTTAATTTCCTTATAAGAGAGCTCTCTCTTAACGCTTCCGAAATGTCCAGGGTCATGAACTACGATCCCTCGTATATTTCCAGAATCAGAACAGGAAAGCGTCGTCCCCCCGATCCGGAAGAATTCGTAAGTACTCTTTGCAAATTTATATATCCCTCTCTCGGAAAGAATGTATCCGTTACAGCTTTCAGAGATCTTTTGAGTGTACCCGCATCGGAGAAGTTTGACTCATATGATTCATTCTGTACTCTTTTGAAAGGATACATCCTAAATAACGATAATATTTCCGAGGACAAGAATGTCTCGGTTTTTCTCAAATACGTGGATGAATTCGATCTCAACGATTACATCAGATCCATCCACTTCGATGAGATAAAACTTCCCAATGTCCCTTTCTCAATCCCCAAGACCAAGGTTTATTTCGGTCCCGATGGCCTCAAGACCGCAGAACTTGACATACTGAAGCTTATCATCTCATCCAAATCCAATGAGCCCGTATTCCTGTTCTCCGATTTTGAATTATCCTATCTTGTCGATGATGCGGAATTCACCAAGAAGTTCATGACAGCCCTTGCCATGATCCTCAAAAAAGGGGTAAAGATACAGTATGTCCTTAATCTCGATTCCACCCCCAAGGAGATACTTTTTGCGCTTGAGGGGCTTCTTCCGCTTTATATGACCGGTCAGGTAGAATTATATTATCTCCCCGAAAGACACAATGATATATTCAAGCACCTCATGAGAGTAGCGGGCGGCGTAGCAATGATCGGAACCGGTATAGCAGGCGACCCAAACGGTTACTGCTTCAGAACAACCACATCCAAAACCTTTGTAGCCGGCGTAAGACAGTCCGCAAATGCGATCATCGCAAATGCAACTCCTCTTATGGAAATGTACACCGACTATAACCAGCCGGAGTTCATGGAATTTCTTAAGGTCTACACTTATCAAAAAAAGCCCAGATACAATAAGCTGGCAAGTCTTCCCATGTGCACCATTCCGGAAAAGACACTCAGAAATGTATTGGGCAGAAATAATGTTCCCGAAGAAACCATTGAAAAAGAGATCGAGTATTTAAGAGCTCTCAAAACAATGATGGAAGTATGGCTCAGGGATATCGAAGTTGTTGATGAAATTCCTCTTGTAACAAAAGAAGACTTTGAGAAATGTCCCCTTTTCATGCAGCTCCCCGGCGGGCCGCTTCCATTCGACCTTCCATACACCTATGAGGAATATGTGGAACAGCTCGAAGTATCCAGAGAATATGCACGTAAGAACAAAAACTACAGGCTTGTTGAAAATCCTCAGAGTATTTTCAGGAATATCAACATAATCATTTACAGGGGAGAGTTTATCTGGATCTCTAAAATGAGAGCTCCCTCAATCCAGCTGATCATAAGGAACGCCGAACTGAGGGAAGCTTTTGAAAAGATGTATTTTTCTGTAGAAGAATGATCTTGAATATATTACTTAGTTGCTGAACAGATCTGTTGAATAGTATCTGTCACCACTGTCGGGAAGAAGAACAACTACGGTCTTTCCCTCAAACTCGGGACGCTGAGCTACCTGAATTCCTGCTTTCAGTGCTGCACCGGATGAAATTCCGATCTGGAAGCCTTCTTCTCTTGAAACTTCTTTGCCGCCTTCAAATGCGACATCATTTTCAATGGTAATGATCTCATCATAGATATTTGTATCAAGGGTATTAGGGACGAATCCGGCTCCGATACCCTGTATTTTATGTGCACCTGCGGTTCCCTGTGAAAGAACGGGTGAAGATGCGGGCTCTACAGCGATGATCTTAACATCTGATTTCTTTTCCTTAAGGAACTTTCCTACACCGGTGATGGTTCCGCCGGTTCCTACACCTGCTACGAATGCATCAACCTCTCCGTCGGTATCATTCCAGATCTCGGGGCCTGTGGTCTTGTAGTGAGCTGCAGGGTTAGCGGGATTCTCAAACTGAGCGGGGATGAAGCTGTTCTCAATCTGCTCATGAAGCTCATTTGCCTTGGCGATCGCACCCTTCATACCCTTGGAGCCTTCGGTAAGAACAAGCTCGGCACCGTATGCCTTGATGATGTTTCTGCGCTCTACGCTCATGGTCTCGGGGAGAACAATGATAAGCTTGTATCCCTTGGCTGCCGCGATAGCTGCAAGTCCGATACCGGTATTTCCTGAAGTAGGCTCGATGATGGTAGCTCCGGGTTTAAGGGTTCCGTCAGCTTCCGCTGCCTCTATCATCTCCTTGGCGATACGATCCTTAACGGACCCTGCAGGGTTAAAATATTCTACTTTAGCAAGAAGTCTTGCCTTAAGGTTATATTTTTTCTCGATATGAGAAAGCTCCAAAAGAGGGGTGTTTCCGATCAGTTCAATTGCACTTTTATAAATCTTAGCCATAATTATCTCCTTACCGGATCAAAAGATCCATAAATTGTTTTTATGTTTTGCGAGGTCGTAGTCTTTCTTTATCTATTAAAAAGTTGTACTACATCGAAATCCGCTTGTAAACATATAACCGCCTCCTCCGATCCTCAAAGAGCCTTTACAGCTTCAAATCCCTGTTCAAGATCCCAGATAATGTCATCGATATGCTCGGTTCCGATAGAAAGTCTGATGGTAGCCTGACTTATGCCTGCCGCAGCGAGCTGCTCGGGAGTCATCTCGGCATGTGTGGTGTCGTAAGGATGGATCACAAGGCTCTTAACATCCGCTACATTTGCAAGAAGCGAGAAGATCTTAAGACCGTCTATGAATGCGTATGCCTCTTTCTGACCGCCCTTGATATCGAAGGTGAAAATAGAACCGCCGCCGTTAGGGAAGTACTTCTCGTACAGGTCGTGCTGAGGGTGATCTTTCAGTGAAGGATGACTTACTTTCTCTACAAGAGGGTGATTTGCAAGGAATTCAACTACCTTCTTGGTATTCTCTACATGACGGTCAAGTCTGAGGGAAAGAGTCTCAAGTCCCTGTATAAGAGCCCAGGCATTAAAGGGTGAAATAGCAGCACCGGTATCACGAAGAAGAATTGCTCTTATGTATGTAACATATGCTGCAGCTCCTACAGCTCCTACGAATGATACACCGTGATAGCTTGCATTGGGCTCGGTAAGTCTGGGGAACTTTCCGGATGCCTCCCAATCGAACTTGCCTCCGTCTACGATTATTCCGCCGAGGGTAGTTCCGTGTCCGCCAATGAACTTGGTTGCGGAGTGAACAACGATGTCTGCTCCATGCTCAAGAGGACGAATGAGATAAGGGGTTCCGAAAGTATTATCTATAATAAGAGGAATCTTATGTGAATGAGCGATTTCCGCAATCTTCTCGATATCGGGAATGTCCGATCCGGGATTTCCCAGAGTTTCGATGAAGATTGCTTTGGTCTTCTCATCAACAGCGGCGGCAACTGCTGCATGATCATGAATATCAACAAACTTGGTATCAATGCCGTAGGTAGGAAGCGTATTATCAAGGAGGTTGTAGCTGCCGCCGTATATGCTGTTCTGTGCTACGATATTATCGCCTGCGCCTGCGACTGCAAGGATTGAGTATGTTACTGCGGATGCACCGGATGCAAGTGCCAGCGCTGCGACTCCGCCTTCAAGGGCTGCAACTCTTTCTTCGAGAACACCCTGAGTTGAATTGGTGAGTCTTCCGTAGATATTTCCCGCATCTCTTAAATTGAATCTGTCAGCTGCATGCTGAGCCGAATGGAATACATAGGAGGTAGTCTGGTAAATGGGAACCGCTCTGGAATCGGTTACGGGATCTGCCTGTTCCTGTCCTACATGAAGCTGTTTGGTTTCAAATTTGAATTCGTGATTGCTCATAATGTGTACCTCCAAAATCTCTGTTCTGATCTGTTTCTTATCTGTGTAAGAAGCGTTTGTTTTGTTTGATGATGTTAAGATACATCATTTTCAAACTCCTGTATAATTCATAAAAATAAGAGCAGGCTATAAAAAAAACTTATAACCCGCTCTTTCAGTATTCATCTGCGTTTAAGACCGTTTTTGCACTTGGATGAAACGCATTTTTTCTTATTTTCTCCTGTCCAGTTTCCCCGATATTCTCATTCCGAGGATCTGGAACAGCTGTACCAGAAGTATCAGTATAATAACCGAAGGCCAAAGGATCTGAGGCTGAAATCTGTTATAACCGTATCTTATCGCTATACTGCCGAGTCCTCCTCCGCCTACAGCTCCGGCCATTGCGGAATATCCGAGTATCGTTCCGAAAGCGATCGTTGCTCCAACCAAAAGGGAAGTCCTTGCCTCGGCTAAAAGCACCTTAAACACTATGGTCAGATTTCCTGCTCCCAGACTTTGTGCCGCCTCAACCACTCCCTTATCAACTTCCTTGAGTGAGCTTTCAACCATCCTCCCGATAAACGGAGCTGCCGCAAATACAAGGGGAACTATCGTAGCTCCTATTCCGTAACTCTTGCCGACTATCGCTCTGGTCAGAGGTATCAGCACAACCAATAGGATAATGAACGGAAAGCTTCTCAGTATGTTTGTCACAAGATCCAGGATCTTATAAACAACTATATTAGGCTTTATCCCTCCCTTATCAGTCACTGCAAGGATTATCCCCAGAGGCAGTCCCAGGAGATAACCGAAAAAAGTTGAAAATCCGACTATGATAACAGTGTCTCTGAGACCTTCAATTATCATCAATATTTCCTGCTGCGAAAGCATCCGCGCTCACCTCCTCCGGATTCAATCCTTTTACTTTAAAATATTCTATTATCTTTTCGGCTTTTGTTTCATTCGTCGGAAGGCCGATAAACATCTGGCCTTCAGCGTTTCCGTTAACTGTCCTTGTATTTGCGTATAGGATATTAACAGGTGTCTTCGTCTCCAGTATGATATTGCCCAGAGTCGGTTCATATGCATTTGTACCGTTAAAACTAATACGGACAATCCGTCCCGAAGTCATTTCATAAATATGCTCACTTCCGCTGAAGACAAGTTTTCTGGCTTCAGGTGTCTTGGGTGACCTGAATATTTCTTCGGTACTTCCGCTTTCCACCAAAACACCATGCTCAAGCACGGCCACGTGGTTACATATCTCCTGAATAACACTCATCTCGTGAGTTATGACCACGATCGTAATACCGTATTTTTCATTGATCTGTTTCAAAAGTGCAAGGATGGATTTGGTAGTCTGCGGGTCGAGTGCACTTGTTGCCTCGTCACATAATAAAATCTCCGGCTTTGATGCCAGAACTCTGGCAATGGCCACTCGTTGTTTTTGGCCACCGGATAATTGAGAAGGATAAGCCGTGGCTTTATCTGACAAACCCACGGCTTCAAGGTATTCAAGAGCTTTTTTTCTGGCTTCCTTTTTCTTCCTGCCCGCTATCTCAAGAGGAAATGCCACGTTATCGACAACGTTTCTCTGCATGAGAAGATTGAAGTGCTGGAATATCATTCCGATCTTTCTTCTCTCCATGCGAAGTTCTCTGTCGTTTAACTCCGTCAATGATCTTCCGTTTACGATAACTTCCCCGGATGTCGGTCTTTCCAGAAGGTTCATACACCTTACGAGGGTGGACTTGCCCGCCCCCGAAAGGCCTATGATCCCATAGATATCATTCTCCGCTATTTCAAGGCTCACATCACGAAGAGCCTCCACCTCTCCTTTTTCAGAGACAAATGATTTATGAAGTTGTCTGATCTCAATAATATTACTCATGCTTAATCCCTGAACCGGTCGGTATCATGCCCTTCATTTGATGTAAGTTAAATCCTTAGTTAAAAGGAACTACTGCTCCGTCGTAAGTGTCGTTGATGAACTGAGTGATCGCATCAGATTTAAGAACTTCTACGAGTGCTTTGATTCCCTCATCATTCTCATGTCCTTCTTTAACAGCAATAACGTTAACATAGGTCTGTGCTGCGGTTGAGTCATTTGATTCATATGCAAGCGCATCCTGTCCTACGGAAAGGCCTGCCTCAAGTGCATAGTTACCGTTGAGAACTACAAATGCAGCATCGGGAATGGCATCCTTAACGCTTTCTGCCGCAAGCTCGATGATCTTTACCTGAACATTGTAGGACTCGATATCATTTACTGTTGCGGTAAGACCTGCGCCCTCCTTAAGAGTAAGGATTCCGTTATCCTGAAGTAAGAGAAGCGCTCTTGCCTCATTGGTAGTATCATTGGGAACAGCAATCTCGTCTCCGTCCGCAATGTCTGCAAGGTCGGTCTTGGTTCCCGCATAGATTCCGAAGGGCTCGTAGTGGATTCCGCCCGCATTTACAAGATGAGTTCCCTGCTCCTCGTTGAATGACTCAAGATAAGGGATGTGCTGGAAATAGTTAGCATCAAATTCCTCTGCTTCAACTACATTGTTGGGCTGAACATAATCATCAAATACGGTTACCTGAAGATCCCATCCCTCTTCCGCAAGGATCTTAGCTGCTTCTGCAAGGATTTCCGAATGAGGAGTCTGGCTTGCTGCTACGGTGATGGTTCCCTTTACCTCCTGAACCTCTTCACCTTCTGCATTCTCTTCCTGAGTATCCTGAACGTCTGCAACAGTCTCTGCAGGTTCGGATGATGCTGCAGGTGTCTGCTGTGCTGCTGAGTTTCCGCATCCTGCAAGAAGGCTTCCCGCAAGAAGTGCTGTTACGATGGTGCTTACTGCTTTGTTTACTGAATTCTTTTTCATAATTTTTCTCCTCCTGAACTTTGGATCGGCAAATCTGTTTTCTTTGATTTGTCATGTATGGATTATCGTTCAAGAGAAGCCTTCTGTAAAATACTCTAAATTTATCATACGTTATAGTCATAGGCTATATCAAAAAAAGAAAACCGCGGAAGCGGTTTTCTTTTTACGTGTTTATGTAAGTTTATTTTACGGCTTTTAATTTCTTGATAAAGGCTTTGCCCATGTCACTGATCTTACTTCCTTTTCTGATGATATATCCGAACGTCAAAAGTTCCTGCTCTTTGAGTTTGACTGCGGTTATATCGGACGCGTTGAGGCTATCTCCGAGCATTGCCGCACCTACGGCGTATCCGTTCAGACCAAGCATCAATTCGATCGAAGTCGCCCTCTCGTTGGTACAGATCGCTTTTTTATAATCATAGGTTGCAAGAGCCTCTTCCCTGTAATAAAACGAATTGTAATCCCCCTGATCAAATACCATACAAGGATAATCAGCCAGTTCATCCAGCGACAGTTCTTTTTTCTTAGCCAGTGGATGATCTTTTCTCAGATACACGAAACTGTTTCTTGTAAATAATTCTTTAAAATCCAGAGATGTATCCGCAAATATCTTCTTAAAGGTATTTTTGTTAAAATCACTGAGCGCTATAACACCTATCTCGCTCTTCATATTTTTCACATCCTCGATAACCTCACCGGTCTGGGTCTCCCTGATAGAGTACTGAAATTCTTCGCAGTCAAATTCCTTGACTGTTTCGATGAATGCATTTACCGCGAATGTGTAATGCTGCATAGATACGGAAAAAGTAGGTTTTTCCTTTCCTCTGTCACTGTATTTTTTCTCTATTATCTCAAACTGCTCAACGGCACTTCTCGCATATGCGATAAAGGAAGCGCCTGCGGATGTGGTTACTACACCGTTATGCACTCTTTCAAAGATCTGTATTCCGAGCTCACTTTCCAGATCTCTTACGGTATTGGAAAGACTGGGCTGGGATACATATAATCTGTCAGCTGCCTTTCTCATGGAACACTCTTCCGCTATGGCAATAACATATTTAAGCTGTAATATGGTCATATGAATGTCTCCTTACATAGTTCGATCAAGAGCGTTTCCTCCTGTCATACTGCAGATGACAGGAATTTTTCCAGTCCGTCATGATCATTATCCAGGTCGGTGATCACATCGGCAGATTCTTTAACAATATCCGTTGCATTTATCATTGCTATGCCAAGACCCGCAGCTTCGATCATTGAAATATCATTCTGCTCATCTCCCGCTGCTATCGTATTCTCTATAGGAATGCCCAGATGCTCCGACAGTCGAACAACCGCAGAACCCTTTCCGGCTTCTTTCATAAACACTTCAAGATAATTCGGATTGGAATAAACCGTGGTAACCATATCGGAATATTTATCCATTATCGCTTTTCTGAAACGTTCAAGTTTCTCAAGATCATGAAGTTCTATTGCAATGACCTTACACGGTGCTTCAGGAAGAGCAGATACTATGTCCTCCGTTACTATAACCGGTCTCTTGATAACCCTGTTATAATACTGCATCTCCTCACCGTTATCGGGCGAGATCAGAGAATCCGCAGTATAGGTATGAACATGTACTCCGTATTCGGAAGCCGTTTCAAATATACCCGGAATCAGATCCAGAGGAACCCCTATTCTGAACAGATCCCTGCCTGCATCATTATCATATATCTGCGCTCCGTTGTAGCAGATAAGATACATTCCGGGGTAATCAAGATCAAGTTCTCTGACAACATCCAAAACATTGTCCAATCCCCTTCCGGTGCATATTGCAAAGTGATTACCCGCAGCAACGAATTCATCAAGTGCTTTTTTTGTTTTATCCGAAATCTTCTTCTCTTTGGTAAGAAGTGTTCCGTCCAGATCCGAAAAAAATATTTTTGTATTATTCATAACAAAGATATTTTAACAGGGAAAGGGAATGTGTCAACAAAATAAAACGGCGCCCGCGCTCAGGGGTTTAAGCGCAGACGCCGCAGGGGCAGGTATTAAAGCTGATTCACGGTTCCGAGAAATACGGGAAGTCCGGTAGCATTATCAACGATCCCGTATACGAAAGGACGGTCAAGGGTCACATATACAATATCTTCAGGCTCGATCGCGCATGCGCAATCCAGTGTTTCGATAGCAGTTACCGCTGCTGCTCTGGTTCCTTCTCTGTCGACTTTGATATAAGTCTTGTGAAGTACTCTTCCGATATATGCGTTATAATCTGTGATTTCTGTCGAACGTACCATTCCTTTAAGATCTGCGTTAAAGGGATCAAAGGGAAGTTCCATTCCCATATCCTGAAGGACACTGCTTGCTTCTACAAAATAATCGCTTTCGAATTCAGGCATCTTTACGATTACATTTTCATAACTGTACCTGGGATTTCTGATTGATTCCGCAAACCGGTCGCCGTTTGCTGCAAGCTCAGCAATAAAATCTTCTACCGAGGTTTCTTCTCCGGGAAGAATTCCCACGAAGGAATACTCTCCTCCTTTATAAGGACGAATAAATCCGGTACCTCCGGCTATCTCGAAGTAATTATTTTCCCTGCTGCAAAGCATAGTTACTTTAGTGGTCGAATTATCATAATTTCTAAAATACTGACCCTCTATAATATCCGACTCCTCATACTCATTCATCCACTCGCCTTCAAACGCCATAGCGTTGATCAGATACATACGTGCATCTTCGGGAATCTCATCTAAAATACCCGGGATCATCCCATAGGTTTCATCATTCACCCATCCGTTGATGTCATCAAGAGTGGTCTGATCAAAGGGAGCCATCAGGATATCCGCCCCATAATAATTCTTTACGGCTGTTGCAAAATCAGGGATTACTTCAACAAGGCCATCATCCTTAAACCAGATTGAATTTGCAACATTCCACTTTACGTTATCCGAACCGTTAAGGCGCTGTGCCATTGAATACATGATAGGATTCATTTCAGAGACCGGTATCTTTCCGAATACGTTCTCTATCTGAGAAAGAGTTTCCCCATTTGCTCCGTTTTCAAGCATTCCGAAGGCCATCATCATAGAGGTCGGGGATATAAGAACATTCGAACCTGCACCTTCCGCCTCTGCGATCTTTTGAAGAAGTTCCAATGACGATGCTGACATGGAAGCAATCTGCTCATTCCCCATTTCTGCGGTTTCAATTTCGATCGCGGGTGCGTCAGCTGTAACATTTCTGGTGCCTGTGCTTCTCGAGGGGCCGGGATTCGTCTGTCCGCCTCCCACATTTGATGCTGCTCCGCATCCGGCCATCATTGACGCTGCAAGTAATCCGGCTACGATCTGCTTTTTCATAATATATTTACCTTCTTTCATTATTTTCGAGTAATCTTCCGCTTTATGCGGTGATTTATTGCCCTTCACCATGAAAGACGGATGGTATTTATATCAGGTCACAAAATAATAAAAAATTCCGACAAATCAGGGATATTGCCTCCCGGATATGTCGGAAATCCAGATATTTTGGATAGAAATCTTTATAATTTAAAGCCCGTTCCCGTAAAAAGAGCGATATCTCGGCCCGTTTCATCGGTGATCTTAACCTGAATTATCGTACTTGAACGACCGCTTTTGAGAAGTTCTGCCCTTGCGATCAGTTTTTTCCCCTTGGGAGCCGCCAAATAATTGATACTTACCTGCTGTGCAACGGTCGGTCTGTGGATATTGTTGGAAAGAGCAGCAAATGCAAGGTCTGCCAGGGTAAACATTACACCACCCATGATACCGCCGTTAGCGTTCAGATGTCTGTCATCCAGATCCATGGAACAAAGTGAGAAATCCTCTCCGAGATCCTCCAATACCATTCCGCTGTTATATGCAAATTTGTCGTTTTTGAAATATTCTTTAGCTTCTTCTACTGAATTAAATGTGGACATGTTGTTACCTTATTTCATTAATGATTAAATCTATCAATTCGTCTTCTCTTTCCTGGCGATACACATATGGATATATATCATCCATTCGGCCTAGATCTCTAACATCATCAGACCGTGAACCATATTCGACACTCAGAGGAGTTTTATGATCATCACTCAGATGCAGAACGGTAAGCTTGGCGGAAGTTTTACATACAAGATCGGCAAATCCGCTTCGGACAGCGATAACGTGCTTGAAAAGAGGCGCATTTACAATTAGCTCTTTTGTACTGAGCAGGCACTCCTTAGTTCCTTCAATAATCTGATCGTAATATAAACCACCGGAGTTACAGTACACCTCAAGACCGTTTTCCTTTAGCTTGGCAGATAATTTCTTCCAAAACGTTTCGGGTATACCCTTATTCGTAAAGGCTGCCGGTGCGATCAAAACTGAATTACAATACTTCTCTGCATTGACGTTTATGTCTATATCCTCGGGAATGATAATTCCGCCTAGTTCAGGATCTCCGTGTATATCCAAAACCCTCTGTTTCCAAACTTCCATTAACGAAAGGCCCGAAAAACCCGGATCAATATGCATAAATGCGTTCGGATACTTCCAATCTATAAAACAAGGAATATGTCCGAAACGTATCCCGTTTTCATAGAACTTTCTGCTGATAATAAAATAATATCTGAGGCTCAGCATTTCCTTGTCCGTAAACCCCATCACGCCATCAACACCTTCGAACCATTCGGCCGCCTCAGCTTGTCATTGCTTCGCCGCTATAAGAAGACAGTTTATATTATGTTCTTTTTTATATGCCTTTGCCAAAGTGGATATAAAAACAGTATCCCCCAGATTTGCCGGTGATACTATCAGTTCCGCACCGGGAGACTCCTTCAAAACATTGACACATACATTGTATATATTCTTACCTATGTTATATTGCTCGGATATAAACTCCAACCATTTTAGATACTCTTCATAATCCATAAAAAATTTCCACTCCTGCAAAGACGAACGACTTATAATTCTCTGATGATCTTCGGAACCGAAAAGTTATCTCTGTCCAAATTAAAAGCCACTGCCATGTCCAGTCCCGAAGGTTTTCTGTCATTTACCACTATTCTCTCACCATATGGGATATTGAATATTATATCGTCATATCTGATCCCCACCTCTGCAAGATAATCCAGAGTCATCTCCTTATATTCATCGGTTCTGGAGGTGAGAATAACAATTCTGTCTTCATCAGGAATGGAATCGACATATTCTTTTGCTCCGGGCAGAAGAGAATCCTTCCCATCTATTTTGTATCCGTTATGTTTCAGTAGTGTACCATCAAGATCAAGAATCCAGGTTTTAGGAAGTGTGGACATTACTGATTTATTTTTTTCATTATCGATTCCCATGTATCACCATTCTCCAACGCAATATTATCGAAGCCTTCAATTGAATATATATCTATTGCCTTCCATTTGGTATCACAATAATTGTAATCAGGATATAACGCAATCTTTTTACAATTCGCAGTTCTTACCACATCACATAATCCGCTTCGTATTCCAACAAACGTCCCGGCTTTCTCCAGTACGGAAATCATCTCCGGAAGAGGAACATCAAGAGCCTCGGTGTCCAGAAGCGGCACTTCATCTCCGACGACATTCGTGAAACATTTGTATCCGTTCCCGGTATAATACTTAACCGCATCTGTCCATATAGCAGGATCTATAGCAGGAACAGATTTTGCATAAGGTGATAAAACAACCGACTTTCCATCTACGATACGATCTAAATCCTTATACTCGTTCCTGCCATATTGAGGCAAATCCGGGACTGTATCTGCGGGAAGCCCGAAAACACCGCAACAGTAAATCTTCTCAAGCGGTATCTTCTTAATATATAAAGCCCTATGAAGATTAATCACATAAGGTCTGTCCTGATGAGCTATGTATGAATCCTTGTCCTGAGTATATATAGCAGCTTGGATCATAGCATCAAGTTCCTTCTGCTCATAAACCTCAACCGGATAATTTCCAAACATATGTATAATATCCGAAAGAACTCTTCCCGAAACACAGAACACAGGATTATCTATTCCACGCATCTTTGCAAAAGAGTTCCAATAAGACATCATTATGTAAATATCACCTAGTGCATTAAAAGGGCAGAATACTTTAAAGATAGATCCGTGTTTCTGATGCAACTCAGCGATTAGATCCTCTCCATGTTTCTCCCTTGCCGACATTCTCTTAATAGTTTCTTCTGATAAAGAATAATCAGCGTAGGTGTTGTATTCGATTAGTTTTCTGATAGGACCATTGTATCCCAGTTCACGTAACTGCTTCTGCATGGAAGCATAAAACCTGGATGTGATCAAAACAATGGAGTCTTTTTCGGGATCTTTTCCGGCCATATCAAGTATGGAATCAGGTAATGCAACAATAACATTTTTATATTTCAATCCCTGCTTTTCAGAGCTGTTGTCAAGAATTGCAGTGGCTGATAATCCTTTTTCTTCTAACAGATCTACCAATTCAAAAGTAGCAGCGCAGTGCCCGAAAAGAAAAATCTTTTTATACGAAATCTCCCTCTCCTCAATAATACTTTTTAAATTGTCTTCCATTTCGGAAAAAATTTTCTTGTCCACTTATCAATTAAAACCCTTATCATATTCCAGAGCATCAATAAGCTCTTCCTTCGTCAGCAATCCGGTTTTTACATAATTGATCAATCCGGGATACAGTGGATTATCTTCAAGCACACAAATATCGTCCGTATATTCATACAGATGATAATACTTGCCATATGTTGACAAACCCTCTTTAGATACTGTTTCAAGGTTCTTGCGCAAAAAGGTTCCATCTTTAAGCTCACTTGAGATGATTCTTTTCATATATTATGTTCCATTGCATGAAACATTAATTTTTTATTTCTTTCTGCTTCACACGAATAGTTTATTAACCATTCTACTTGTTCTTTAGTAGTTATTCCAATATCTATTTTCCTCACGTCATCTACTATTTGAACATCTCCCATATCCGTTAATTCATAAAAATCATTCAGCACTGGCTTAATAATTCTTCCGTTTCTATATGTAGCAAACCAAGAGTTCCATGGTCTATATACAAAATCATTACTATAATGAATAAACTTACAGTTTTCTACATAAAACGTCCCAAGATTTAATTCGCAACATGTATTAATATATGTAAAATATGTATCAATACATGAAGGCAAAATCATTTCATCATATTCAGGCAACGAAAGGAAGCCATCATGGCAATGCTCAGTCATATACTCAAACCAATCAATTCTATTATCGGTATATGTCACTCCAAATGTCCAAAATGCACCTTTTCGTCTGCTATGGCTCATGTCAAACGAATATGCATTTATATCATTTTCTATAGCATCTTTCCTAGCGCGCACCAAAATCTGATGTACTCTGTCTGCATTTAAGCAAAAGCATGTATCATCTGCATCTATGTTATAAAATTCAGCCAGTCCCCTTTCTTTGGCATCATAAAATGTGGTCAAATGAGAATAACTTGCATTATGCCAAAATTCACTTGTGTTATTTACTGTTATTTCTTTAAGTGTTGAATCATCCCGATTACTGTATATAAAATTCTCATCTGATAAATCTGAAATGTTATCAATTATTCTTTTTTTTAAATCATTGTTATCACAGATGATTATAAAATCATTATCAGCGTCTTGATTTACTACATCAAGCCAGTGTCTCAGATTTCGAACCGAATAGCCCTCATTTCTATTTACCTTCAAATAAAAAAACACGCTACTCCTCCTTCAATTTAGTAAGCACTTCTTTGATTAGTGTAGAAGATGTTCCTTTATAATATGGAAAGTATATGATTTTTACTCCAACCTCAGCAAATTGTCTTTCGTACTCTTCCCACTTAGGCGTTCCGTACCAATCGTCACCCACGAACATTATGTCAAATTTTAATTTCTTCCATGCCTCAAACTTATCCATCGACTCCTGAGGCACCACAGCATCTACATATCGAATATTTCTAACTATTTCAGCGCGCTCATCATAGGGAATAACAGCTTTTTTATTTTTATATACGACTAAATCATCAACAGTCACGCCAACTATTAATTTGTCGCACATTGACTTGGCGTTTTCAATCATTCTTAGATGCCCAACATGAAACAAATCAAACACCCCAGTTGTATAGCCAATTATGCATTTTTCCATATATATCTCCTATTATCATTTCAAAGAATATGCAGGAAACAGATGTTGCTCCCGTTTATCCTCTGGAGGTAGAATCATATAATTTCCATATCTATATTCTAAATAATCTTCATATCCTATCGGAGCATCAAACCATTCTCCTTCAAATTGCATTTTTACTGTTTTATCATAAATCTTTTTACCAACAGCCCATGGTCTATGTATCGTTCTGATTACATTTCCAACATAATCAGAATCATCAAAAGAGAATTCATGTCGCTCGTTTTCTATCTTGTCTCTAACATCTATGTGGCATGTGTTGATTCCCTTTATCTGTTGATACCAAAACCATTCTGCATCCAGTTCTAAGTTTCTATTCCATTTTTGTTCTATCATTTCAGCATCACTTGGATAACCGGAAATTGGAAATATATCTATAAATACGTTTGTGGCGCACGATGCGTTCATAAAGTCCAAAGGCCTAAACAAACATGTTGTGTTATCCACAAGTTGTGCAAATTGCAGTGGAAAATCATCAACCAGTCTCCAATTCAGCACCTCATATCCGTCATGTTTTTTATAATCCGCTAAAAATTTTCTGTAATCTTCGTATGGCATGTATACATCAATATCATCATCCCACGGAATAAAGCCCTTATGTCTTACCGCCCCAATAAGTGTTCCACCGCCCAAATAATAACGAAGTTGTTTTTCCTCACAAAAATTCCTAAATTCTATAAGGAGCCTCAATTCAATTTTCTGAATATCGACCAGTGATAAATGCTTGTGATCATTTGAAAAAGACTTCGTAAATTCTTCATATTTATTCTTTTCTCTTGTTAAGTCATATAGATTAAATATTTTATTATCATTTACTCCCAGTCCTTTTAATTGATTTCTAATTTCCCCTTCATGCGTATTTGCCATCAAATAAATGGCATTTTCCTCGAATTTTCTCACATCCCAAACATTTACTTTTTTAAAAGGAACTTTCGTATGTGCAAAAGTGCATTCATACGTCCAAATCTCTTTTCCCTGAATCAGAGCATCGTTGTCCACAACATGAAAATTTTTTATGCCTTTTTCGTCCAAAAATTGAAATATTGTTGTCATCCATGGGTGCATCCCAACCCAAACAACCGTTTCAACATCCTGGCAAATGGCATCTAGTTCATTCAAAAATTCAACTAGAAAATTATAAATATGCATAGCAGCCATCCTCAACAATTCCATTCATTTATATAATCAATAAAATCAGATAATGTACAGCCCCTGTTCTCTTGAACGCTCTCTCTCTCAAACATACATTTCTTGCGAGCTACTAAAAACCTCTCACCTATGACAAGTTTTGATTTCTTTACACTCATTTCCTCAGAATATTCCTCTAGTGTATGACAAAGATTATTATCGATACATATATTATTCCCTTCTATCCACGCACAACATGTAGCTACCTCCTCATTGCCGCATCTCTCGCAATCATAGTCTTTAACAACATCAACTTGGCAATCATCCAGTTTAATTCGAATAAAGTAATTTGCCCACATTGGAACAGCGTAAAGATAATCGCCAAATCTAAGCAATTTAGAAAATCCTATTATTCTCCTTACGCCAAACCCCTCAGGCATACGTAATCTCTTTTCACCGCCATTCTTGTCAATGTATAATATTTGACCATCTTTTCGTCTGCAAAGAAACAATCGATCATCTACTATCTCTATTCCAGAATAGCCCATACTTTCATTTGAAACACGTTGTATCGAATACTCATTCGTAATGAATGACCTGCGAACTATACAATCGCTATTAGAACTTGCTAAAACAAGTTCATTATTAGAGATGCTGTAATCTGCCCAAAAGAAGGCTTCCCCCTCGAATATATGATCATTAATCAACTTTAACCAACTTGTTTCGTAATTTAGTGTTTCATTAGCAATATCAAAAACAACTATTGCTGGATAAGTGCGAGGAATCATATAAAGCTTATTTTCATATATAATTCCTACACTAAATTTCAAATATTCAACATATGGATTATTACTTTTCAAAACAGTAGCATCAATTTCGTATCGTTTAAACGAATCATTTGCTATATCGTAAACAATCAATGCTGAAGCGCCTCTTGGAATCAGATAAATATGATTATCAAAATACTTAATATCTGCAAACAAGTAAATTGACGAATCATTTTCCCCCGGAGCCATGCCCACGAACACGATATCATCAGTATCATCCATGCAACATAATGCATTAAATTCATTTGCAAAAAACCATCTTTTCCCACTTGCCACACAACAATTTTCAAACGATATACTTATTTCGTTCGGAGTTGAATTATCTTTCATCATAGTATACCTATATCTACCCAATCAAAAATCAAAATTATTTGGATTTGCGCCTAGCCTTTTATTCATATCAAGACTGTTTATTATTTCAAATTCATCAGCATTTAGTTCAAAGTCAAATATATCCTTATTCTCCAGCATTCGTTCTACTCTTGATGTTTTAGGGATAGCTATAATACCTCTTTGAAAATGCCATCTTAAAATTATTTGTTGAGGAGTTTTATTATGTTCATTTGCAATTTCTATGATGTGTTCATCTTTTGATTCCATATTATCAGGTCCACCTATAGGACACCAAGCTTCAGACAATATATCCTCATCTCTACAATAGTCAACAATCATTTCATTTCTAAAATAGGGATGTATTTCTATCTGATTAACACACGGCTTTATACTTGCGCCATGAGATTTCAAACTTTCCAAATGTTTTATTTCGAAATTGCTCACACCAATTGCTCTTATTTTTTTTTCTGTATATAGCTTCTCCATCTCAATCCACGCATCTTCATATCCCTCAGCAGGCCAATGAATCAGATACAAATCCACATAGTCTGTTCTCAATCTTTCAAGACTCTCCTGAAATGCATCTCTTGTCCTATGTGCCCGAACATCATCCGTCCATAGTTTAGTTGTCAAAAAAATTTCATTCCTATGAATTCCACTCTCGGACAAAGCTGCACCAAATTCATCTTCATTTCCATACTGTGCTGCTGTATCAAGAAGTCTATACCCAACATCAAGTGCCATAAGTATTTGATCTTTTTTCTGTGACCATCCGCCCATTCCTATGGGGGGAATGTAAATTCCATTGTTAAGCCGTAATCCGTTTTCCATTAGATATATTCCTCTATGCTTTTAGAGCTTGGTTTCCAATTAGAATCATGTTTCCATTTCTTTTGATCACAGAACCTGCAAAATGGAACCCAATTTGATCCATACTCAGCAAATTCATGCCAATCCTTCACTTCATAAATATCTAAATAGTCGCCTTTAGCATAACCCAGATTAGTTCCAAATCTATGATTGAAGATATTAATATGTGCTTGCACAGGGCAAATATAATATCTGCCATCTTTTACTACATTAAATTTATTAAAATACAAACAATGTACACAATGTTCTTTTGGAACTTTGCCTTCCAGATCCATTACATGTTTATCTGATATTTTTGTCTGTTTTGTTGCCTCAACTGCATGTATATCCGAGGACAATTTTAGTGATACCCCATACTCAGCTGCCTTCTTTTCGATTGCTAAATAGTCTATTTTTACAGGATAGACTGTAACCGTAACATGAACATAATTATTTCTTAATACCTCCCATATGTTTCCATGTGGCGATTTTTCCAAGCTTGTAAGAAGAACTCCGTTTGTAAGTAATATCAATTCTGTGTTTGGAAATTGTTCTCTAACATATCCCAATAATTCAGCTAAGTTGGGATGAAGTGTAGGTTCTCCGCCAAGCAACGTGATAGCGCCTATCTCATGATCAAATAATTCTGCCATCCTACTTATATCATTTTTAAACTGTTCAACATCAACATACCACGGGTCCGACAATTGTGAAAAATGATCACACATCTGGCATGACAGGTTACAATGATCTGCCAAGCTAATCTCAAATGTCATTTCATCCTTATTTCTTGGCGCCATTTGTTCAGCGATACCAAGACGAGTATGTTCCGTGAGAGATATCCAATTCTCAAATCCCCTTTCCCTAAATATTGGAACGATATCCCCATGATATCTATCGCATAGAGCCAATACAATTCCTATGTCAGGTTGATCAATAATATCATCCAGCAATTTAACCGGCAATTTCCGGTAGCAAAAATTATTTTCATCTGAATTAAATGAGACTACATATCCCTCAACATTCACCCCACCGCACATATCAAGAAAACGCAAAAGCCATTCTTGGGCTTCGCCTCTTCCATATATATATATTCTCTTATTTCTCCTGCAGAATGCTATGAGATCATCTATTTCATATATATGTGGTAATCTATTTATCCAATGCTTATTTCGAAAAATCGTACTCATGAAAGCCTTCTCCTTTATTCAGAATGATTCTGAGATTTGTTTAATTATCTTTTCCGTACAATTATGTTCATACTGAATTTCAACCGCGTCATCGCACAGCTCCATCCCCTTCAAATTGAAATAATCGAAAGCGCTTCCCATATAAAAACGATTACCTTTATCATAAAGAATTATCTTTTTAGCCTTCGTTCCGCTTATCACATCACAGAATCCACTTCTTACTCCAATGAATGCTCCTGCTTCATCTATAATCTGTGGAGCAATATTTAAAGGAAAAAATACACCGATTGTTCCCTCTATTGCTGGCTCTGTATTTCCACCACAATTTGTTGCAACTATGTATCCTTTATCTTTCAACACCTCCACGAGGCATTTCCAAAAATCTGTTGGCAGATCTGACAGCGTATTTGAATACGGGGACAATATAACGGTTTTTTTTGTAATCAATCCAAATTTATCAAAAATTTCTTTTATTTTTTCTGTCTCTCTTTTAAACGTCGGATGCTTAGGTTTTACATCTTCAGATAATCCAAATACAAATTTTCTGAACAAGTCAGTAAAGTATAATCCCTTGTAACCTCTGAACCATTCAACTTGATTTGTATGAACCTGAGCCCAACAATCATTTAGAATTTTTAATTTTCCATTTTCAGGATCATACAGATGATAATCTATCAAATACGATGCATATTCTTTTTTCCTTACCACCTCTATATTCTTTATTCCGAATAAATCAGCCACCTTTTTACATGCATTACTTATCACAACAAAAACATAGTCATTAATATTATTCTTGTTTAAATACTCTTCCCAAAACGTTCCTATAAGGTAAATATCCCCTGTTCCTGTATATGGACACAAAAAAATCGGCACGTCACTATATCTTTTTTTGAGAGCATCATAGTAAGCTTTACCCCGATATGACCTTAACAGCGAACGACTTAATGAACCATTTTTTTTATTCAGTCGCAATATCCCCCATTCTGGAACTCCGCTTTCTTTCAGCTGCGGTAGCATTTCCCTCCAATAGGCCGAATATATAATATATAATTTTCTTTTGTCATTTGGTTTTTCAATATCCGAAAAAGATATTACTTTTATTCTAGAGCAATAACTTCCCTGCTTTGCTACATCGTTATCAATTACATTCTTAGGTTCATATCCTATCCCTCTTAGTATTTGAATAATCTGTCTTGAATTATCGCTTACACCGAACAAATAAATATCTCTATTCTTAAGTCGCCCTAATGCACTAAATATTTTTATATTTTTTTCCGTTCGGCGTAATTCAACATCGTACATACTTGTAATTATCCCTTTGTTTTTGGAATCGATCTAAGATGATATAACGCGAGGCACGCAGCATCTTCCTCATTTACATCGGTTTCTCTTAAAAATTTTCCGAGCAAATTATCCTTAGGCTTGTCTGTATATGTGAAAACAACATTATCGAAAAACTTGAAAAAGCAGTAATAGTCATATAATTTTTCCATGTCTTCTTTTGACATCGCTTTAATCTGCATGTTAATGTTCTTAGGCAAAATATATGACCATTCATGCAATCGGCTTTCATCACACAGAACAATTGCTTTGTCAGCATGTTTTCTTTCAACATAATCGGGCAAATGTAATAAAACTTGTCTGTCCAACTCATAATTCTCGTCAGAGAGCACAATCAATGTTTTGTTATAATTTATCAGATATTTAATTCTTACCCTTTGCCAGAATAACCAGCCTTTAAGAATATGTCCTATCACCGCATATCCCTTCCAGACAGTCTCGCCCCAATTCCTCCACCGGGATGATTTACTCTGAAGTCATCAAGAGTAACTCCAAGTCTTTTTCCAATTTCAATCGCGATTCCCTGAAGAACAATCAGATATACTGTGGTTGAGTTATTTGGAACGATATCCCATTCATCGCCTTCGTTGATCAGATGAATGCTCAGTTTCTTCTCAACGACCTTGGATGCTTTACCGTCTCCATAGAAGGACATCAGCCAGGTATTTGTGCCTCTTTCTTTTAGATGTACTCCAAGGTCTACAGTTTCGCTTGTGTTACCGCCTTTAGTCAGAAGAATTACCAGATCTTTCTTTCCGACCATTCCAAGATCTCCATGAACTGCTGTATTAGTGTGTAGAAAACGGGCATCTATTCCTAAAGAGTTCAGTGTTCCTACAAACTTTTCACAAATCGGAACATTTTTTCCAAGTCCGCTTGCGATTATTTTTCCACCGTTCTTAAGTGTTTCTACGCACTCATCAACAAGCTGCTTATATATACCTTCCGGAATCGATTCAACAGAATCTGTAATTGTATTCAACACATCTTTGTAATAATCGATCATAATACTTCCTCCAGATAATAAAGTCCGTTGTAGAAAGATCCGCAAACCGAATCGTAATCCTGCCATGCGTATGTGGTCAGTGACAGCCATATAACAGCATGAAGGACCTTTATCTCATATTCATCGCATCCTGTCAGTTCGAAGAAATCTTTTTCAAGATCTTCCCATCCGTTGGATTCAATGTTCAGTCTCACTTCTCCGGAAGCAAGCTCTTTGATCTTTTCTCCGCCTATGATCGAGTTCCCGCCTATATCCAGAGAGAATTCTTTTAAGTTAAATCTGTCGTAGTTACCCTTTATTGAATAATACAGTTTTGCCCAGTCATATCTTTCATCGCCGTATAACTTGGTAAATCCGAAATATCCTCTGGGATCGATAAGAACCGGTTCGCCATTATCTCTTATCATCAGATTTGAAAACGTACAATCTCCATGAATAAGAGGAAATATGTCCGTTTTAAGATCATCCAGTTTTTTCTCAAGGATATCTTTGTAATAGAAAACATTTCTGCAGACTCTTCCGTTTACAGTGATTGTTTTCTCCTTCGCATAAGGAACCAGATCTTCAACCTTTGCAAGACGCTGCATGGTTTTGTTGAAATATGCTTCCTTCATACTGGCGGGATCAGCCGGGATAGAATCTTTTGAATGAAGTTCCTTAAGTGTATTTACAAGTGAAGTAAGGATTTTCTTTTTATCCTCATAAGGAAGGTTGCATTCATAGATATTCTTTCCTTTGATGTTTTCCATCTTAAGAGGATCAGTTGAATATATCTTGGGGATACCTATTATATTCAGTTCCTTAACCTTGTCGTACCAGGCACATTCTTTAACAGCCAGTCCCCTGCCCTGTTCATCAACAGGTTCCTTGATCAGCACATCACCTTCTACTGTGATTCTGTTGAAGGGTCTTGTTTTTACACGACCAAGTTTCTCATATTCTTCAATGAGTCCGAATTCCCTTGTTCCTCCAAGTCCCAGTGGCTTGAACTCAAGTCCGTTATCTCTCATCCATCTGACCAGTTCTCCGCTTTCGGGAACTTCAGCCAGGATTTGCTTTCCCCTGAATAGGAAAAATCCGGCCACTCCATATTCAGTAGACCTTTCTTCTTCAAGTTTTCCGTTTTCGAACTTCCATCTGCAGGGGAATGTCTGTGACACGCCAACATAATCGTTATCACAGGATGATCCGTTATCGGAATATCCTTCCGGAAGTGTCAGGTTCTCGGGAAGGATAAGATCGGACCACACCAGCATAAAAGGTGAGTCATCAGGAATAAGATTCAAGGACTGTTTTACTCCCGAGCAGGTTCCTGTTCCGGATGCTTCTACCACTTCATATTTGACATCAGCAAACGCATTCAGATATTTCCTGAGTACTTCCTTCTGATAATCGGCTATGACTATGAATTTCTTATCAGGGTATTTTCTGAATAGATGAAACAGCATAGGCAGGTTATCAACCGGTGCCAATGCCTTAGGCTTATTTTTAGTGAGATATCCGAGACGTGTTCCCTTACCGCCTGCTTGAACAATTATGTACTCCATCTGTAAAATGTCTCCTATATTTTAGTAGCAAAAAAGCTCTTGTCGGCAAGCGTATAATCTACCGGCAAAAGCTTTCAGATTCTTTCGTTTTTTATCAAAAAACGTGACAAAATCATATTTCCCTCTCACAAATCCGTTTATTGAGGTTACTAATTTATTATACCTATTTATATCGGCATTTTGAATGGATTTCTTAAGATTACAAGCGGGTTTTATGCCTAAAATACAGGATATTTATGCCAAAGGCGGTAATCAAAAAATCACCCTGCTTTGGCAGGGTGATCAGATCTGAATTCTATACTATATCAACATTCTGGAGCATTACCGGAATGCCTTTATCTTTGGCCTCAAAAGCCAGATTGCAAGCATCTCCGTAGTAAGCGTCACAGCTGAGAGCCAAGTCTCTTGCTTCTTCAATGGAGGCACTTTCATCCAACCTGCCCCATCCTGCAGCCTTGTACTCTTCTACTATTTTTTTATACTCATCTGTCACAGTGCACTTGTTGAGCTTCATAAACTCTTCGGTGCGTGACCAGGGATGCCATATCAGTTCGATGTTTTCGGAAGATTCTTTGAAGATATCAAGATTAGCCTTTAATTTGGCTATTGCAGCTTTAGGTTTTGAAAGAAAGGGAAGTACATCTGTGTAATAGAATACTTTTTTCATATCAGCCTCGCTATAACATAGATTTTATCTACTATTTACTATATCACATTTTCAAGGCTAATAGGCATTTGAGCTTCTTTTTAGTCCACTCTTCCTTGAGATATATCGTGAATAACTATGGACTGTAAATCCTTCAGAAAGCAGGAAATTTACAGCCCGAAATTCAATTAATTCCCCCATAGCAAAAATATAAAGGCTGTAAAATCTCCGAAAATCCACCGATTTACAGTCCTAACTCCGATAATTCTCTCCACAAAAACTTCTGATGGCTGTAAAACCTCCGAAAATCCATAAATTTACAGCCCGATAATCAGGAATCCTTTCAAAATATACGTCAAAGGACTGTAAATCACTCAGAAACCGTGATTTTTACAGCCCTCCGGTGAAATGAAGTCCTCAGTCGAAAAGATCCCTCAGTCGAAAATAGTCACCTGGGCGAAATGAAGGCCTCGGTCGAAACAAAGCCCCGCGAAATGAAGCCTCCGCACAGACCGGACCGGATATAAAAAGGCTGTCACACCTCACGGTGCGACAGCCGCTAACCACTATATCAAACAATATTACTCAAGTGACTGGGTTACAGGTACCTGATTCTTCTTATCATAGCAGCTGAAGATCTTCTCTATCTCCTTCTTATCGGGTTTCTTGGTAAGAAGTGATACCACAGGGACAATAACAAGTCCTGCAAGCATCGCAAGAGCGCCCGCATTGATGGGGGACTTGAGAAGTACGGGGAAGTACTGCTTTCCGAAGATCATATTGCAGATCATGAAACCTGCACCGAATATGAAGCTTGCCATGCATCCTGCTTTTGTAGTGCCCTTCCAGTACAGTCCATAGAGGAAAGGAGCAAGGAAAGCACCGGCCATGGCTCCCCACGAAACACCCATGAGCTGAGCAATGAAGGTAACACTGCTCTTGTACTGGATAATTGCAAGAATGACTGAGATGATGATAAATACCACGATGAGAACCCTGATCCAGAGAACTTGTTTTTTATCATCCATCTTCTTAATGATGTTACCCTTTATGAAGTCAATGGTAAGGGTTGAACTCGATGTCATTACGAGAGATGACAGGGTGGACATTGATGCGGAAAGAACAAGGATTACTACAAGTCCGATTAGAGCAGGACTTAAGTTCTTAAGCATTGCAGGGATGATGGCATCGTAGCCTTCTGTTGCAACATCAACGGAATCGGAGAAAAGTCTTCCGAAGCCTCCGAGGAAGTAACATCCGCCTGCAACCACGCCTGCAAAGAGAGTTGAGATAATGGTTCCCTTTGTTATGGACTGCTCGGACTTGATGGCGTAGAATTTCTGGACCATCTGAGGAAGTCCCCAGGTTCCGAGTGAAGTAAGGATTACAACTCCGATAAGGTTAATGGGATCGGGTCCGAAAAATGAATTGAAAACACCGGGTGTGGTGCTTACGGTTTCATCGGAAACTTTTGCAAGCTGATCGAGCGCTGCCAGAAATCCTCCCTTTGAATTAAGAACTGCGAGGATAACGGCAACGATTCCGAAGAGCATTATAATGCCCTGAATAAAATCGTTGATGGCGGTTGCCATATATCCGCCGGCGATTACGTATACACCCGTAAGAATAGCCATGACTATGATACAAACAGTGTAATCTATATCAAAAGCCATTCCGAAGAGTCTTGAAAGTCCGTTATAGAGAGATGCGGTATAAGGGATCATGAAGATGAATACGATAAAAGAAGCCGCTATCTTAAGTCCCTTTGAATGGAATCTTTCTCCGAAGAATTCAGGCATGGTAGCAGAGTTGAGGTGCTGAGACATGATCCTGGTTCTTCTGCCCAGAACTCTCCATGCAAGCATGGATCCGAGAAGAGCATTTCCGATTCCGATCCAGGTGGATGCGATTCCGTATTTCCAGCCGAATTGTCCGGCATATCCGACGAAGATAACTGCGGAGAAATAACTTGTTCCGTAGGCAAAAGCGGTAAGCCAGGGACCTACGTTTCTTCCACCGAGAACAAATCCTCCGACGTCGGTCGCATTTTTACGGCAATAGAAACCTACGCCCAGCATGACCGAGAAAAACAGCAGCAGCATTAAGATTTTGATAAGCATATACGACCTCCGTTTTAAAGTGTTACCGTTGAATAGTTTATCACTTTAAAGCGTTAGTGTAAATAAGTGAAAAAAATACTTCGGGCAATTTGCAGCTTAGCCCGAAGTATCCTCATATTACATTAATCCGTCAGGTCATATTCATATCCGTTCAGCACCACTCTTGCCCTGCCGTTAATAACCTCAACCCTGTCGCGGAGCAGATATTCCTCCAGCTTTATATCCGACATGATCTTGGCGGTAATATCACACTCACTGAAACTGATATCGGTATCTGAGGTAAAACCTCCGAAAGGAAGAAGCTTTTCACCCTTTGCAAAAAGTCTGAGAGCTCCCCTGTAAAACTTGAAGCTTGTGACTCCGTCAAGAGCTCCGAAGCAGGTGAATCTGTCATTTCGGATATTCATTATGGCGCTTCCGTCATGCATCTCAACATTACATTTTTCACCCAGCATTGTTCCGATGGCAGCTGCTTCTTTTCCGTTTATATACAGTTTAATGGAGGTGTAAGAGATCGTAACATCGGCACTGGAACCGATGGACCCGATTGCCACACCCTTGACCGTATTAAGTTCCGAGGTGATATCGGAGTTATCGATAGTAATAATGCAATCCCTGTACAAAGAGCCTATTCCCAGTGCTCTTTCTCCGTTCATCTCCAGAACGTACTGGCCTCCGGCCAGATTGATACCGCCACCGAAACCGGATCCGATACAGACGCCTATCTTACCGTTTGTTTCGATCTTAAGCATTCCCGCATGCTCAAATATCAGATTTCCGTGACCTGCACTTATTCCGTTTCCGATTCCGAAATATTCATCGGCATCCAGGATTATTCCGAGATTTCCTTCTCCTCTCAAAATAAAACCGGTGCCCTCGGGAACGCAGATGCCACCCATATTCAATCTGTTATCGCCTTTGATATTAAGGATGATCTCGCACCCCTTGCCGATATCTATGCAAGGCTGCTTTTTCTTATTAAGTATCCTTACATTCTCAAGCGTAACTTCGGCTTTTACTTTATCCGCAACCTCCAGAACTATTTCAGCCTCCACCCCGGGATTGCCGCTTATGAAATAATCGCCGTCACTTCCGATGAGAATGGTTTTTGTCTCATTCTTAATAAGACGCTCAAGTTCAATATGTTCACCGTTATCGGCAGTATAAAACTGAGATGCTTCCCCTTCCTGTCTTTCGTGATAGTATTTTCTGATCTCCTGCCTGATATCATAGGAAATCTCTGCCGCAGGTTCCGGAGCGGGATCCGCGGTATAGTAGCCCTGGATAAGATCCGCACCTAGTAAAATAACGCCTCTGAGTTCTTCACTTGTCTCAACTCCCTCTGCCAGAGCCAGAATTCCGTTGCTGTGACAGAAATCTATTATCTCTCTTACGAAATGCCTTTTCTTGGGATCATCCTGCATTCCGCTTAGAAGGGAACGGTCGATCTTAACGTAATCAGGCATGTAACGGAGAAGATTCTGTACATTGGAATAACCGGTTCCGTAGTCATCTATCGCTGTCTGCACGTTCATGATGCGATAGCGCTCTTTGAATTCTGCAAATTCCGTATCGTCCAGCTCTGCTTTTTCGGTAAGTTCGACTACAACGGTTCGATTATGTCTGGTAAGAAGTTCATTGACCCTGGCCTGATCTTCTGCATTTAATTTGGTCTTGGGGATGCTGTTTATAAATACGCGTTTTCCGTGGAAGAATTTTGAACCGTGGTCCACGATCTTAAGCACATTCAAAAAAGTGGCTCTTTCGATATCGGCAAGCCTGTTTCTGAGCTGTGCGTATTTTATTACATCAAGGGGATGCGTCAGGATCTCACTTCTGGGACGCATAAGAGCTTCATACGAAAAGATCTCTCCGGTTGCGACACTGACGATCGGCTGGAAATGATATCCGAAGAGATTATCATCTATTATTCTGTCTGATTCCTGTAACTCCGCAGCCTCCTTCTCGCTGAGTGTCGCAAGAAGTCCTCTTCCGAGTTCATCATCCGTTCCGGTCTTGAGATAGACAAGTTCTCTGCCCAGTATTACAGAATCATCCCATAAAACTTTCTCGGCTTCACCAAGTTCGCCGAGTTCTTCCCTGTAACGGGCAGTGATCTCCTCAAGCTTATCAAGCGAGGAAACACTCATTATTTCTTTGAGAAATTCGTGTACTGCTAAATACTTATCCTGTATCATGCCCACAACCCCCGGGACTGATTTGTAGTAGTATTTCAGACTATATTATTTTAACACAATAAAATAAAAGGTGCATGGAAAATAAAAAAGCGGCCGCCGAAGCGACCGCTTTCCAAAAATGTCTAAGACACTTTTTAATTATTTCCACTCGTTGTACTGGCGCTGAGCCTCAGCAAGGACATCCTGATATCCTGCCTCGTCAAGAGCTGCCTGGTACTCCTGAAGAACTGCGGGAACATCTGCAGATGCATATCCGCCGTTCTCAAGTGCGAATCCGTAGGTCTCGAATACAGTCTGGCAAGCAGTGTACTGAGCTTCAACGGGAGTCTTATCGAACTGGAATCCGTTAGCGCAGGAGATAAGAGCTGAAGAGTTGAAATCGATGTACATCTGTGCGGTGTAAGGGCTGTCCTTCTCACAGGTAACTACGGTAGCGTTTGCAGACTCCCACATTGAGTGGTTGTACTTAGCATCAGCGATCTTCTCTACATAGCCGTCAGCGTTGTAGTTGAAGTCTTCGCCTTCGATACCGTATGCATAGATATCAGCAAGCTTGCTGTCGGTGAAAAGAAGTCCAAGGAAATCTACACAAGCCTGAGCTTCTTCGGGGGTGCAGGTAGCAGATACGCAGTAGCAAGATCCGAGCATTGAATCGGTGTGCATGTATCTGTTGGAAGCAGGCTGCATAACAACCTCCTGTCCGTATCTTCCGTTTGCCTCACCATTGTTGGGAAGGTCGGTCCACCATGAAATAGCCCAATCCTGAGTCTGGGTAGTAGTATCATCGGTGGTCTTGGTTACATCGTCCTCGGAGATGTAGCCTTCCTCAGCCCACTTGCACATAAGAGTTACGAACTCTTCGTACTCGGGAGTGAGAATGGTATCTACAACTTCGTTGGTCTTTCTGTCAACAGCGATGAAGTTTGAAGTAGCATCACCGGTGAAGAAATCGAATGAATCGATGTACCATCTGTAGAACATAGCGGTTCTCTGGGTAAGGAAGGGATACTTAAGTCCTTCTGCTGCAGCATCAGCGAGCATGGGCTCGATATCAGCAAGAGTCTTAACAGAGGTGGTGTCCCATCCGTACTTGTCAACAAGCTCCTTACGGAACATGAAGTCATAGCCTTCTACGTTGTCCTTGTAAACGGGGATGAAGTAGTTTCTTCCGCCGTACTTGGAAGCTTCCCAAGTGTTAGCATCCATTGAATCATAGAGAGCTGATCCGGGAAGAAGGTCGGTAATATCATAAACTGCGTTTGAAGCAAAGAGATCCTTGGTTCCGATGGTGCTCTCCCAAGAAGCGGTCCAAAGGAGATCGATCTCACCGTTGTTGAGTGCAAGGTTAGCCTTGTCCTCATACTCGGATGCGATGTCGTGAAGCACGATCTGAACGTTGATCTTATCAGCGATGTATGCGTTGATAGCATCCTCTACTTTTTTAACCTGAGCATCATCAACAGCGCCAAGGTTAAATGTACGTCTGTAGACGTCGATAACAACTGCGCCACTATCAGATACGGTTGTGGTTCCGGGCTCTGCTCCGGTGTTACCAGGCTGTGCAGGAGTATTTCCGTTTCCGCAAGCGGTCATGGAAAGTCCCATCACTGTTGCAAGCGCAAGAGCTGCAACTTTGTTGAGTTTTTTCATAACTTAACCTCCCTAAAATGGTTATCTATATTCAAAAGTAAGGGCGTAATGCCGATACCCGAATATCAAATGTAAGATCATCCCTTAACAGATCCGACCGTGAGTCCTTTGATGAAGTACTTCTGGAAGAAGGGATATGCTACCATGATGGGGCCGATGACTACGATAACGGTCGCCATGGTTGCGGAGTTCTGGGGGATGGCTCCACCCATTGCCGCTCTTGCCGAAGCAGGAACGTTATTATTATTGAGCAGGAACTGAATGCTCTTCTGAATGTTTACCAGCAGAAGCTGCAGAGGCTTTTTACTGTTGGTATCGATGTAAAGAAGTGCGTTCTGCCAGTCATTCCAGTAAGCGGTTGCCATCATGAAACCTACAGCGGCAAGTGAAGGCTTAAGAAGGGGCAATGTGATCTGGAAGAAAGTTCTGTACTCTCCGGCACCGTCGATCTTAGCAGCCTCCATAAGCTCGGAAGGAATGCTGTTTACGATGTAGGTTCTCAGGATGATAACGTTCATCGTAGATACGCAGAGCGGAAGGATAAGGAGAAGCAGACTGTCCTTAAGGTGATACAGCGAAGTAAATACGATGTATCCGGACAACTGCCCTCCGTTGAAGAGCATGGGGATGAGCAAAAATATCGCCAAAAACTTGGAAAGCCTGAAGTCTTTTCTGCTCATTGCATAAGCGTACATGCTCATGATAAGGAGTCCGAGAAGAGTTCCGGCAACCGTTACGAAAATGGTAACGGCATAAGATGTGAAAAGCTGCTTTCCGTATTTAAGAACGGCGTTCATACCTGACATGGACCACTTCTCAGGGAAGAAGGAGAAACCATGCTGGGTAATGTAGATCTCATCGGTAAATGCCGATATGAATACCAGCAGTACGGGTGCAAAGCAGAAGATCGTAAATATCAGCAGGCAGATAAGCAGTATGATCTGACCTGCACTCATTTTCTCTTTTTTTGAAGGTGCCAGATCGGCATTCTTGTTCTTACGCGCCATTTCCTTAACCTCCTTAGAATAAAGCGTTCTCAGGCTCAATCTTCTTAACCATCCAGTTTGCAAAAAGCATCAGGAACAAACCGACAACGGACTGGAAGAAGGATGTAGCTGCCGTAAAACCAAAATTCGAATTTTTGAATATCGCGTGAAGTACGTAGGAGTCGATAACCTGTGTGGTCGAGTAGAGCTGACCGGAGTCTCTTGTTACCTGGTAGAAAAGACCGGTATCGGATCTCATTACGTTACCTACGGAAAGAAGGAGCATAACGGTGATCATGGGGATAAGACTGGGAAGAGTGATGTGCCAGATCTTTTTCCATCTGTTCGCGCCGTCGATCTCTGCTGCTTCATAAAGCTCGGTATCGATACCTGCAAGAACCGACATATAAAGAACCGATCCGTATCCGGTGTCTTTCCAGATCTTGGTGATGGTTACGATAGCGGGCCAGTACTTAGCCTGTGTGTAGAAGCTGGTGCTTGTTCCGAGTGCACTGTTGATAAGTCCGGTGTCCTTGCTGATGAAAGCGTAGACGATGAACTGAACAGCTGCATATGAGATGAAGACGGGGATGATCATAAGAGTCTGCATCGCTTTGGTCGTCTTCTTGAAGATGCACTGATCGATCGCAACTGCGAGAGCAACATTGAGGAATGTTCCTACAGCTGTGAAGATCACGTAGTAGACAAGGGTGTTTCTTGTCATAGTTACGAAAATGTTCTTGGATGCGATAAGGAACTTGAAGTTATCAAGTCCGCACCAGGGGCTTCCGTAGATTCCCTTAGTGACATCAAAATTCTTAAACGCCAGTACAAGACCGGTCATGGGAACATACATGATGAAAAACAGAACAAGGAATACAGGGAGTGCCAGTATAACGTGCGCTCTGTGTTTCCATGTATTGTGTAGGAAATCCTTCATTTCGTACCCTTTCTTATCCATTAAAATTTTTGTTCATAAATTAAGCAAAAATTTTACTTAATCGATTTCCTTAATCGATTTCGTGGTTAAGAATATATTATTTGCCCCATCAATGCAACCATTTTTTTGCATTTTTTGTGCAAAAATCCACTTTTGGTTAAAAAGTGCTGATGGGGTTATGTGATTTTTGTCAAATTTTCAAACAGCAAAATTTGATATTTATATTGCAATATTTGGGGATATGTGTTCCGGCGGGGAAATCCCGCATTGAATAGCAAAATTCCTTTATTTATGCGGCTTTATTCATCCTTTGACCAGGCAATTGCATACTTTACGGCCTTATGCCATCCTTTAAGCAGTTCATCAGCTTTGCTTCTGTCTTCTGCCGGTTCAAAGGCTCTTCCAAGCTCCCATTTGTTCCTTATCTCATCCTTGTTTTTGTAATATCCCACAGCAAGGCCCGCCAGGAAAGCCGCTCCCATAGCGGTGGTTTCTATGCACTTAGGTCTGATGACCCTTGTTCCGATAAGATCGGCCTGGAATTTGACGAGAAAATTATTGGCTGAAGCTCCGCCGTCCACCTTAAGGCCCTGAAGAGGTGCGCCCAGATCTTCCTCCATTGCTTTCATGACATCGTATGACTGATAGGCGATGGATTCCAGAGTTGCTCTGATAAAATGCTCCTTGGTACATCCTCTGGTAATTCCGAATACGGTACCGCGGGCATATTGATCCCAGTATGGTGCTCCCATTCCGGTAAAAGCAGGCACGACGTATACACCCGCACTGTCTTTGACACGATCCGCATATTCTTCGGTCTGTGCAGCATTCTTAACCATTCTCATGCTGTCACGAAGCCACTGGACCGCTGCTCCCGCTACAAATACGGAACCCTCAAGGGCATATTCGGGCTTGTCGGAAGTACATGCGGCCATGGTTGTAAGAAGTCCGTTTGATGAAGCAACGGGCTCGCTTCCGGTATTCATCAGTATGAATGAACCGGTTCCGTAGGTATTCTTAACATCTCCCTTATCAAAACAGCACTGTCCGAAAAGTGCAGCCTGCTGGTCGCCGGCTGCTCCGGAGATAGGAATCCATCCGCCCATTACTCTTTCGCTGGTATATCCGTACTGTGCACTGCTGGGTTTAACCTCGGGCAGCATACTCTTAGGGATATTGAATAGTTTGAGAAGATCCTTATCCCACTGAAGAGTATGTATGTTGAAAAGCATGGTTCTTGCGGCGTTTGTATAATCCGTCACATGGACGAGTCCTCCGGTAAGATTCCATATGAGCCATGTATCGACGGTTCCGAATACAAGTCGTCCTTTTTCGGCCTTTTCTCTCGCACCGTCAACATTATCAAGGATCCATGCTATCTTGCTGGCGCTGAAATATGCATCGGGAACAAGTCCGGTCTTTTCGACTATCATATCGGTGCGTCCGGCAGCTACAAGTTTATCTATCATGGGAGCGGTTCTTCTGCACTGCCATACGATGGCGTTATAAACAGGCTCTCCCGTTTCCCTGTCCCACACGATAGTTGTCTCTCTTTGATTGGTGATTCCGATGGCAGCTATATCGGAAGCATCAAGACCGAGATTCGCCATTGCTTCTCTTGCAACGGAGATCTGTGAAGACCATATTTCTCTGGGATTATGCTCGACCCATCCGGGCTGGGGATAATACTGATCGAATTCTTTCTGCGCTACGGCTTTTATCTTTGCGTCTTTATCAAAAATTATCCCTCTTGAACTTGTTGTTCCCTGATCGAGTGCAAGAATATATTTTTCGCCCATATGCTTTCTCCGTATCAATCGTCGTTTGAAGTGACGATAACATCTACTCCGGTATCCGCCACATTTTCCGCTGCTATATCACCTATTTTTACGGGTGCGGTAAGTTCGATCTCTTTAAGTGCCTTTACAACATCCATCATTTTTTCTTTGGGCACATCAGACCTCGTCTTAACGGATACCACCGGACGTCTTCCGTTTTTCAGACGGACAAGACTGGTAACCGTGCGCATGGGATGGGTTACTTCATTGGATGCATACTCCTCACCGCGCGGACATGAATTACCCGACACGGACCTTACTTCACCGTTTTCGAGTTCAACGGTAATATGACAGCCTATGGGACATCTTATACATGTAAGCTCTCGTGTTTCCATGATCAGTCCTCCACTCTTATCACAACTTCATGCTCCGGTCTGTCAGATCTGCTCAGTATATCCATGACTTTACTCTTAACAAGTATGACCTGTTCCATCTCACCGGGTGCCATAACTCTCTTGGGAAGTTTCATAAGCTGCTCCCCATCCAGATATACACCCAGATTGGTATCCCGGTATTCGTTTCCGACTCTGAATCTTACGGTAAGTGTATCAGGCATATGTCCGCTTCTTACCAGAGAAGGCACACTGTATCTTACTCCGTTTTCCGTTTTTATATTTATTACTTCTCCGTCCGATGACTGCTCGCCGCGTATATATTCGGCCGCATTCTTTCCCGCAAGAGAAGCCTCTCCGGAAACGTAATCCACAAGATCATGAACATGCAAAACATTTCCGCAGGCAAATACTCCGGGTATGGATGTCTCAAGACTTTCATTGACAAACGCACCGTTCGTTACGGGATTCATCTTTACACCTAGCTTACCCGACAGTTCGTTTTCGGGTATAAGTCCGCAGGAAAGGAGAAGCGTATCGCATTCATAATAAACTTCGGTTCCCGGGATGGGCTTTCTGTTTTCATCCACACGGGCAATGGTAACGCCCTCAACTCTCTTCTTGCCCTTTATATCAACAACGGTATGGCTGAGAAGAAGAGGTATATCAAAATCATCCAGACACTGAACGATATTTCTCTTAAGTCCGCCTGAATAAGGCTGGAGTTCCGCAACGCATAAAACCTTGGCTCCTTCGTAGGTCATACGTCTTGCCATGATCAGACCGATATCACCCGAGCCGAGGATAACAACCCTCTTACCCGGCATACGTCCTTCGATATTTACGTAATACTGTGCGGTACCTGCAGAATATATTCCCGCAGGTCTGTATCCGGGAATATTAAGTGCTCCTCTGGGTCTTTCCCTGCATCCCATGGCTAGGATAACCGCACGGGCATCTATGGTAAACATTCCCTCATGCGGATTCATCGCGGTAACCGTTTTGATACCGTCTTCGGATGATGATATGTCTACCACCATGGTATCGAGCATATAAGGGATCTTTTCATCCTCGATCTGCTTAATAAAACGTGCGGCATACTCAGGCCCGGTAAGTTCCTCTTTGAAAGTATGAAGTCCGAAACCGTTGTGAATGCACTGATTCAGAATTCCGCCAAGTCTATTATCCCTTTCAAGTATGAGTATATCCTGCAGTCCTTCTTTTCTCGCGGAAGCTGCAGCCGCAAGGCCTGCAGGTCCGCCGCCTATTATAATGAGATCTGCTTTCTTATCAGCCATATCCGCTCCTTACAGACTGTCCTTGATCTTACCTTCGATGTAATAAGCACCTTTTCCGCTCTTTGTAATCTCTTCTTCATCAACCCCCAGAGCTTCCGCCAGAAGAGGTATCGTCCTTGCAAGGCAAAAGCCCGTCTGGCATCTGCCCATCCCGGCGCGTGTCCTTCTCTTGATCCCGTCGACGGTCTTTGCACCGAGTGTTCTGTTTATGGCATTTTTTATCTCTCCCTCGGTTACAAGCTCACATCTGCAAATGACATGTGCATATGAAGGATCGGAAGCGATAAGCGCGTCCCTTTCTTCGGGAGTGGCAAGAGCCATCGAAGGAATTCCTTTTCTGGTACATATAAATTCCTTCTTGTCCGAAGCTTTCAGAATATCCTTTACCAGCCCCGCAACGTAAACTCCTATCGCCGGCGCCGCCGTAAGTCCCGGAGACTCTATTCCGGCCGCGTCGATAAATCCCGGCGAATCCTTCACTTCTTCTATGATGAAATCACCGCCGTCTTCATGTGCCCTGAGTCCTGCAAAAGAAGTAATGGTTAGTCTCGGAAGCCGGTCAACCGACAGCTCACCTCTTTCGAGAAGCAACCTCAGTCCCTCCGCGGAGGTGGAAGTATCTTCGGGATCTTCTGTTGATTCTGCGGTGGGACCCACCATCAGATTACCGTGTACGGTGGGAGTAACGAGTACACCCTTTCCGAGTTTGGACGGAAGCTGGAAAAGCGTTGACTTGACCAGATCACCGGCAGCTTTGTCCATCAGCAGGTATTCACCTTTTCTCGGAGTTATATGAATCTTTTTTTCCGATACCATGTTGTGAAATACAGCGCTGTATACGCCTGCTGCATTGATCACAACCTTGCTTTCGACAATTCCGTTTGATGTTTCAATGCAATAGTATGTCTCCCCGTCTTCGGAAGTATTCCTGCTTATATTTTTAACTTCGGTATCGAATTCAAATATGACACCGTTGTCAGCCGCATTCTCCGCAAATGCTATGGTCATGTTGAAGGGGCATACAATACCGCCCGTAGGTGCATACAGAGCACATACCGCATTCTTTGATACACCGGGCTCCATCTCAAGCAGTTCTTCTTTTTCGAGAATGCGAAGACCCGGTACTCCGTTAGCCCTGCCTCTTTCCAATAGCGATTCGATACCGGCTCTTCCTTCTTCTTCAAGCGCAAGAACCAAAGACCCGTTTTCCTTAAAAGGAAAATCAAGAGTCTTCGAAAGCTCATGTATTAATCTGTTTCCTTCAACATTGAATTTTGCCTTGAGAGTTCCGGGCTTTGCATCATAACCGGAATGAACTATACCGCTGTTTGCCTTGGATGTTCCCTCGCAAACATCGGCTTCTTTTTCCAGCACGAGAACATCAAGGTCAAGCCTCGATAATTCCCTAGCTATTGCACTGCCCGTTACACCGGCTCCGATAATCGTGACGTCCTTCATATGTACCTCCGATCCGGATAAAAGAAAACTATATAGAAATATCTTGGAAACTAATTATATTGTATCAGTTTCCAAGACATTTTCAAGAACATAAATGAATAATCTGTCCGATCATGAAGGCTTTCGTTTAGCCTTCTTTATTTCCTTCATCATACGAACTGCTCTGTCATAATCCCCGGCTGTGATCTCATGCGCCGAAAAAGCGGCTTCCCTGACGATCAATGCTACTTCTTTTATTTTACTCTTAATCTCTTCGGATTCATAGTTTCCACTCAATTCCTCTCCCACGCTGACACTGTCGGCATTGGAAGAAGCAATGAGTTTTTTCCTAATAAGATTTGCGGTATATGATCTGTACTTCACCAGAACAGCTTCACTGTACATTCCCTTATTCCTGTATGACAATACCTTGAATATAACGATGATACGTCTGACAAGCGGTATGGCAAGAAGTATGAAAATGACAACTGCAAGTGAATAGCCTACGGGTTTTACCAGGAATTCAAGGCTCTTAGCAATGTTTTCGAAAGCTCCGAATGCCTGATCGTCCGCTGCACCGTCTCCGCCTGCGCCTTGCGCATCATCTCTCTCGGCAGTAGTAAACAGACCGGAAAGAATGCCCATCAGTCCTCCTCCGGAAACAGGGTCATCCTCATCGAAGGAAGGAGGAGTCATTTCATAAGGGATCCATCCGTAATTGGGTATAAATATCTCAACCCATGCGTGAGCGGAAGCATCGGTTATCTCTACTTCAACCGTTGCAACTCCGTCATCTTCCGATACGATTACACCCTGTTCAAGATCCGATGCCTGAAGAACATAACCTTCGCAGTATCTTGCCGGGGTTCCTATATATCTCAGGAGTAAAGTAGCCGCAGAGGCATAATGCATACAGTATCCTCTGTCCTGTTCGGACAGGAAATACCCGACAACATCCTCTCCCATAGGTGTTCTTCCGGGTCTTAGCGAATATCTGTAGTTCTCCGCAAAATAACGCTGAAGGTTGTAACACGAAAGAAGCATTCCCTCGCTGCCCCTTTCCGATACGATCATCCCTGCTCTTTTTACTACATCATTAAGTATCGGTATCAGATTCTCGGGAACGTATAGATAATTTGCAAATACATATTTTGTATATTCACTGAGTTCAGCATCATCCATAGGATAAGATACCGCTACGGGATCGGGGATATACTCAATGGTTGAAATTCCCGCACTGTCTCCCGTTATGGATGCAAAATGATAAGGGGCATAGAAATAGTCAGGATCCGCATCGACGTTTTCAACCGTCATAATCCTGAATTCATCATCCTCCTCATAATGGAACGGTTCCTCGGTTACCGGATAATCGGTATTGGTATCTTCTATGAATCTGTCCCTCTGATAGATATTTCCGACAAATGCCCTCAGATAAATGGTATCCGTAGACTCAGGAACATATGTGACGATCAGATCGGTTTCATAGTCTGGTGCAACGGATCCTATTCCACCCAGTTTTCCGCGTGCAAGTCCTCCGGTTGCGGCATAGCGGTTAAACAGCGAACTTATACCGTTCATCGTGAGAGCTTCCACATAATCATCCGTTGTATTTTTCAATTTATTGGATACATACTTTGTGGAATACGTGTCTCCGAAAGCCATCCCGGACACAACAAAAAACACGAGTGACAGAATAAGGGATACCGCAAAAACAGACAGCATTCCTTTTGCCGATAAAATATAGGAGTCTTCCGATCCTTTCCTCGTTCTTCGTCTCGAGAAGGATTCATATTTTTTATATCTGTACGGAAGAGCATAATAACCCGCTCTGGACAGAACAAGTACGGAAGCATAGCACATGATGAGCATTGTCATGCACAAATAGGGCGGATATCTGTCGATATAGAAGGCTGTCTGAAGAGGCAGGAATGTTATCACAAAAGTCAGTACCGGATTCATGTAACTTGAAATGGTTACATTGAGCATGATGCAATAAACCCATCCGAGGAATATGCACATGATGGGAACGGAAAGACTTCTGTCCGCTATGATCTCATCCGAAACCCTTAATGCAGGGAGCGAGAAATAATCAACGTATGCCGCATTCATTTCGTTGATAAAGGCCTGGAATCCGGAGTTGATATAAGAATACATCGCAACGGAGAAAACAAAAAACGCTATGAACGTCACCACATAACCCGCATAGAAGGTGAACCGATTATAATATATTGCCGCTGAGAACATGGATAAAAGAAGTATCCACGCAAATACCCTGCCCTGTCCGTAGGAAAGCCCGAACGCAGAAACAAGCCCCCATACGGTTCCGTATGCGGCAAGAAATATCATAAAGCCTCTTAAGAGTACGGAAACAATCTTGGGCGGCTTTTTCTCCAGTGTTACATCTTCTTTGCAGACACCTCTCCGCTCAAGTTCGTTATCCCTCTTTTTCAGTTCCATTCTGCCCATAATACCGGGACGAGGATCTGTTCTGAGAGACAAAATTCTTCTTTGATTTTTTAATTTAGGATTATTCTGTCCTGACATATCCTTATCACGCCGTAACTGGCAGGGTTCTGGGTCATATACATTGTAAAGACATCCTCTTTGGAAGCCTTCTTTCTCATTATCTCATACACGCTTTCATCAAGACTTTTACTGTCGCTTACATTCATATATGAGAATACCCTTGTATCGGGATCGTAGATAGCTGTCCTGAATCCCATATTCGATGAAAGCATTTTTTTACCCAGAGAATAATAATATACAAGCGCACCCTCTTCCTTACCTTTATTGATCTCGGGAAGAAGAAGATACATAAGGTCCACGCTTCTTTCGTATTCTTTTACCATAAGTTCCCCTGCGGATGCGGAGGCTTTCCAATGGATATCGCGGAGCCTGTCTCCCGCACGGTATTCCCTGAGCTGTTTTATATCCCTTGTCAGTTCGCCCTGTTCGGAAATGATATCATCAAAGGGTTCACCCTCGAATTTCGGGAGATCTTTATCGGGAAGAGGCACTACCTTAGGCATGACAGGAATGGTTATATGGATTTTTACCTTGCCGGTAAATGTATGAAAATGCAAAGGGTCGCTTATCAGAACTTTATCGGCATCAAAAGTAAACATCCCGGGCATGGATGTTTTAAAACTCATTGAGATCTTCTCAGATGCAAAGCTTTCCCCCGCAAGGGTCATGGTAAACTTTTCATCATCCTGTCTGTAAAGATTGCAAAAAGAATACAGAAGGGTACAGCGAAGAAGCGGAACAGGCGAAGTGTTCCTGATGTGGAATCTGATCCTGAATTCATCGCCTGCATTTATGGATTCCGTCGGAGCTGTTGCGGTGATCGAGATATGCCTGTATCCGTATGCTCCTGATGCAAGCGAGATAAAAGGAAGAATTATCAGAAATACCAAAAGAACGGAAGCAAGCGGTTGTCTGTAGAATACAGTCACCAGCAGGACAACCGCCACCATCATCAAGTATGAAATAATATACAGAGCATTTTTAATATGTTCCATATTTAACCGATCTTGGGAACGGGAACCGATTTAATGATTTCCATAAGAATATCCTCAGCAGAAAGTCCCATAGCTTTTCCTCTGGGAGATACTCTGACTCTGTGCGCAGCAACATACATCCATGCTGTATAGATGTCCTGAGGAGTGAGATAATCTCTTCCTATCATGTAAGCCAGTGCCCTGGAGACTTTGTAAAGGGCGATGCTTCCTCTGGGTGAAAGTCCCAATGAAAGTCTCTCATCATTTCTGGTCGCTTCGGAAAGAGCAACGACATAATCATACAAAGACTGATCGACATGAATGTTCTCGATCTGTTTTTGGATCTCAACTATCTCCTCAGCGGAAAAGACAGGATTTACCGAATCAAGTTTTGAATGTGAATCGTTCATCAGAACTTCGACTTCACTTCCGTGATCGGGATATCCTACTTTCATACATGTCATAAATCTGTCGAGCTGCGATTCGGGAAGCTTCTGGGTTCCGCTCGATCCGAAGGGATTCTCGGTTGCTATTACAAAGAATGGATTGGGAAGATCTCTTGTATGACCCTCAACGGTAGCCTGTCTCTCCTCCATTACCTCCAGGAGTGCAGACTGGGTCTTGGGGGATGTTCTGTTGATCTCATCCGCAAGGAAGAGATTGGTGTAGATGCTTCCCTCTCGGAAAATAAATTCACCTGTCTTCTGATCGTAATATGTAAAACCGAGAAGATCACCGGGCACAACATCGGGAGTAAACTGTACTCTTGCAAAATCAAGACCCAGTGCCTTGGATAAAGCAACCGCAAGAGTCGTCTTGCCAACTCCGGGAATATCCTCCAGAAGAACATGGCCGCCCGCAAGAAGTGTTGCAAGCGCCATTGTGATTATGCCTCTTTTTCCGCGAACAACTTTTTCAATCTCGTTAATTGCATCATCTGTTCTCATTGATCAGTTTCCTATCTGTCCGTTTTTGAAAAGGTTGAATGTTTCGATGTCATCCTTGGTGAGTTTGATATTGGATACCGATTCTTTGCCTTCGGGCGTAGTCACTTTAACTTCTATGACAGTGCCTTCCCTCAGATCACCTTCGGATACGGAACGTATAAACGCAAGTGCTTTCGGATGCTGCTCTTTAAAGATTTTTATTCTTCCGGCAGCCTGCATCATTGCAATCGGATTCATCGCCATATTAATCTCCGCTATATGCTTACTTTTCCCTTTACAAATAATATCTCAGACTTAAGGGTGCCGGGCACCGTCTGACCGGAAGAGGCGATCTTCTTTTCCAAAGTCTCGAGACGGTGCAGTCTCTGAGCCTTCTTTACCTCGCTTCTTTCTATGATCTCCGTGTAAATGGGATTTGTTTTATTTTTCGCCGCAAGAACAGAATCAAAAGGACAATAGGTATAAAGGATCTGTCTTGCAACTTTGTTCAGTCTGGGAGAACCGTTTCCTTCATACATGATCCAGAGAGTGTAATCCCTTATGAACATTTCCTTAAAGCTGTTTTTGGCTCTCTGCAGTGAAGATTTGATCTTCTCCTTGATCTCGGGAGAAAGATCTCTGTTCTTACGATAGAACTGGACATAATCGAAGTAGTCGCTGGTGAGCGAATGATCGCTTACATCATTCCATCTCGCGCCCTGGATTCTCTTGCAAAGTTCCCATCTGAAGTCACCGGTAAGTCTGATGACCGTATTTAAGAGATCCTCAACATGGAAGATGGAGATTGCCATTCTTGCAGGTGAATTTCTGACCTTGCCTTCGATCTCCTGCCACATAACGGCTCTTGTTCCCATATTGGGCATAAGTATGAAATCGGGAAGATACTCCACATGTATTGCTTCCCTGCCCATTATCTCATGATTCTCCTTATCCAGAGTCTCACGGTAGTATGCCGAGAAATCAATGGATCTTACGTGGTTGATCGCAGCCGATATTTTATCGAGATCCACAAGACAGTTTTCCGGATCCTTAACGCATGTCTTCTCTAAAAAAACAGGACAGAATGTGGTGATCCTTCCATAAGTGACCTTATTGGCATTCCTGAAGAAATTGTCGAGCTCGAAGGTTGCCTTCGCAACACCGTCCGCAAGCCTTTTCTTTTCCTCTGCCGCATCGATCTTGTTCTGTACTTTTAATTTGTGAACCGTATCCGTATAATCCGTATCGAATTCGTCACGGCTGGGATCTTTTTTACCTCCATAGATAGCCTTCAGCCAGTCATAGAAGGTATATATTCCCGCAAAAGAATGATCCGCAATACCCGCAGCCAGTTTTGCCAGATATGCGGTGTACTTCCTGCCCGCAAGATTTTCGTCCACGTATCCGAAATACAGGAGCATAAGAACGGGAAGGGGCGGTGTCTTTTCAAGGGATTTGAAAAATGCCGCTTTGTAGACGTGATAATATTCCTGAGCTATCTGCCTTCGAAGCGTCGATATATCATCATCAATGGATTCGGGATCGTCGATGTTCCTAAGGTCTATGATATGTGTCTTAAAATCCGTGATCTTCTCAGAATCATCTTCAAGGAAATTAATGATCGTATCGAGGGAATTCTCAAGTTCCTCTGCGGGAACGGAAGTATCATCCGCTGTCTCGTCCAAGTCCTCCCCGCTGTCCTCGGGAATATTGTCCGCCTTCTCGGCAAATTCATCGATACGGTTTTTGTAAATATCCTGGTCAAGACCGGCCTCATCATAGAAGGATTCCTCTATGCGGGTTAATATCTTTCTAAGCTCGAACATCTGAGGGCTGCCCTCTTTAAGTCTGAAGAAGAGCTGCGTAAGATACCCATACAGATCTTTTCCGTCGGGCTTGAAATACAGATTTCCCAGTTCCTGTCTGAATGAATAATAGTTATCCAGAAGCGAATATGCTTTTCTTGAATCGAGACTTCCCTTCCTTACCATACCCATGGTAACGGAAAGATCTGATATTACGGACTTGCCGGTCTCAGACTGGTAGAGCTTCATAAGCCCCGCATAATAATCCGCAAGCCATGTATCCGACGTCTCTTCCATCATATCGGTATCAAGCTCCGAGGCTTCACTGAGATCCTGGGCTTTGATCCTGAATTTTCTGCACATCTCGTTGTACAGATCGATGTCTTTCAAAAGCTTTTGATACAGATCCCCCGTATGAATCTCGGATATCTGACACTGTCCCACAAGACCTGTAATCTGTTTAAAAAGAGAACAAAGAGATACTCTCGCAAAATCATTGTGTTGCGAAAAGAGCATCTCTAAGTTTTCGAGATTCGTATAAGGGTAGGGAACAACAACCGCATCGGAAACAGCTTTGTATCCGAGGAAATGAACCTCGTTTACAACCTCGGTGATGCCGATAACATCTCCTCTTTCGAGCATCATTGCACCGCCGGGATAAACAGCGCATACACGTCCCGAGATCACGAGACCCAGGGACGTCATTGCGCTGCCTGCCGCTACTATTGTCTGTCCTCTTGTATAGCTTTTGTTATCAGCCATTTATCTGTCCGTCAAGTTCCTGTGCTTTGCTTTCGTTAAGCTTTTTACAAGCTTCAACAAATACATCAACGGGTACATCGTGGAGCTGTTCTTTCTGGCCTCTTACGGTAATTGAAAGAGTCTTGGATTCAACTTCCTTATCACCGATGACTACGATATAAGGATCTTTCATGGTCTTGAAGAACTTGATCTTCTCGTTCATGTTCTTATCAGCGTAGTCAGCCTCCACACGGATGCCTGCATCCTCAAGCTTCTTCTGAAGCTCTTTCGTGAAGTCATTGTGCTCGGGCTTAATGGGCACAAGCGCAACCTGGTAAGGTGAGATCCAGAAGGGGAAAGCACCCTTGAAGTTCTCAATGATGATTCCGATAAATCTTTCGAATGATCCGAATATCGCTCTGTGGATTACTATGGGCTGAGTCATGCTTCCGTCGGCATCCTGATAGGTAAGACCGAAGTTATGAGGAAGCTGGAAATCAAGCTGAATGGTTCCGCACTGCCACTCTCTTCCGAGAGCATCTTTCATCTGAAGGTCAATCTTAGGTCCGTAGAAGGCACCGTCACCTTCATTGATCTCGTAACCGCCCTCACCGTATTTCTTATCAAGGATCTTCTTAAGAGCCGCTTCTGCTCTGTCCCAGGTTTCAATCTCACCCATGAAGTCCTCGGGTCTGGTTGAGAGCTCCGCTCTGTAAGTTACTCCGAAGGTGGAGTAGATCTGATCCGCAATCTCCATGATATCGGCAATCTCTTCCTCAATCTGGGATTCCATTACGAATGTATGGTCATCGTCTTGACGGAACTCCTGTACACGGAAAAGTCCGTTCATCTGTCCGGATTTCTCTTTACGGTGTACAAGACCTACCTCGTTGTAACGGATGGGAAGTTCCTTGTAGGAGTGGATGGTTCTCTTATATGCGTTCATCGCGTTGGGACAGCTCATGGGCTTTGCAGCCATGGTGTCATCATCGTTCTGATCGTAAACGGGATTGAGTGTAATCTCGGACTGTGAACCGTCTTCCTGAGGGATCACAGCCTTTGCATCTATATTTCCGAGAACACCGGGTACGATGAACATGTTGTTAACATAGTGAGCCCAGTGTCCGCTGATGAGCCAGAGCTTCTTGTTGTTGATGATGGGAGTTTTGATTTCCTGATATCCGTGCTTGTCGTGGATCTCTCTCCAGAATTCCATAAGGGTTCTGTAAAGCCTCCATCCTCTGGGAAGCCAGTAAGGCATTCCGGGAGCGGATTCGCTGAACATGAACAGGTCAAGCTTGGGTCCGAGCTTCTTGTGGTCTCTTTCCATAGCCTCTCTGATCATATTGAGGTGAGCCTTGAGTTCGTCCTTGTTAGGGAATGCATAGACATAGATTCTCTGCATTACATCTCTCTGCTGGTCGCCTCTCCAATATGCTGCGGATGCGCTTCTTACCTTGAATGCGCAACCCATGAGTTCTCTGGAATTCTCTACATGAGGTCCGCGGCAAAGATCTACATAATCATCACCGGTGTAATAAACAGTGAGTTTCTCATCTTCGGGAAGATCATTTATGATCTCGGTCTTGAACTTCTGATCCTTGAACATCTCGAGAGCATCTGCCTTTGAGATTTCCTCTCTTCTCCAGTCTTCTTTTCTCTTGATTATCTCGTTCATCTTGTTTTCGATGACCTGATAATCCTCCTCCGTGACCGCACGGGGAAGCACGAAATCATAGTAGCAACCGTCGGAGATCTGAGGTCCGATGGCGTACTGTACGTTTTCTTTTCCGTAGATTTCGATGACTGCTTTTGCCAGAACGTGGGCAATAGAATGACGATAGAGACTTAAAAACATTTCCTGATCCATAAAAAATTTCTCCTTTCATGCGTCCTGCTACCGGCAGGAATTCGCTTAAAACAATAGGGCAAGTCTTCGCAGAGACTTACCCTATATTCTATAACGATTGTTTGGCAATAGCAAGGCATAAAAGCCCATAAATGCCTTATTTTTCCGAAGTTTTTGCTCTTCCGGACGAACTTTTGACGGAACGCGCCGCCCTGACGATGAGAGCCACTGCTCCCGCAAGTAAAAGAACCGCTATCGCAGCGTATCCCGCATACTTAAGTTTCTCATCGGGAGTTCGGGTTATGGCATACATGGCAACGGCAGAATCCATGGTCAGCTGGGCATAACTTCCTTCGGCTGAATAATCTGCCGAGGTCCATACTCCGTTTTTGCGGATCCACACACGATATTCTTTATACGGACTGTAAAGCCTGAGCTCACCGGAGAAAGTATTCAAGTCACCGCTTCCTTCAAAACCTACACTGTATATGGTGACATCGGTATAGGCACTTCCGTCATCCGGTTCAAAAGGAGCATCGGTAACCGTTGCGGTAAGCATATCCGTTGCCTTAAACTGCCCCTGCATAAGAGCAAGCGGTTTTCCGGCTTCGGGATATTCATTCTCGGTTCTTATAACCGCAACATGGGATACATATTCGGCTTCTATCATAAGATTGCCGGTGACCCTTACATCCGTCAGATCCGGCCATATCCCGTAGCTTCCGGAAGTTTCCGGAATTCCGGGGAGAGTAAGGTTTTCCACTCTGTCTCCGTATGATGCACGGACTTCCGATAAGATCTTACCGTCCGCAACAAAGATTACCTTGAGATCTCCGAATTCATCGGGAATTCCTTTGAGAGAAAGCGCATCCTCATAATTCAGTTCCGAAGCTATTCCGTCATAGCTGATATCATCTATTCCGAAATAATCTCCAGATACATAATAGTTTCCGTAAAAATCCGTGCTGTCTATGCTCTCGGTTTCCGAATCCCTCAGGATCTGTCCCGCTACAGCTCCGCACTTTTCGGTGATATCCCTGAATATGGGCATGGATACACAGTTTTTGACTCTCTCGGCATATCCGGCTATACCGCCCGCAGGTCCTTTTCCGGAGAGTGTACAAAGTGCATAGGACGAAACAATACAGCCCTTGGAGGAACCGGCAACACCACCAAGATATTCTCCCTCATCCGAGATTATTCCGCCGTATCCTCTGCATCCTTTAATGCATCCGTGTTCCATGTTGCCGGCTATTCCGCCGCCGCATGTGCTTCTGAGTTTCACAACACCGTTGTTCTCGCAGTCCTGAACAATGCTGGAGATCGCATATCCCTCGCCTGCGGTCAGATCGAACGTTCTGATAACACTGCTTTCAAGATTCTCATCATCCACCGACAGATTACCGGCTATTCCTCCCACATTGATATCGCCGGATGCGGATCCGTAATTGATACATCCGATGGTTCTTCCGTTTACCATGTCCGGGTTATCGGATTCCGACACATCGGAAAAAAGATATTTGATACCCTCTTCCTGAGTTCCGCATATAAGATCGTCTATCAGTCTGTATGTATCGTTGATACTTGCATTCACAGCCATTATGTCTCCCGACAGCTGCGTTGAATACATATTTGCAACACTTATGAGAGCATCGCTTGCTCGTCTTACCTCCTGCAGATCACTCGTCAGTATCTCGCTGTTTTTATCCAGATTATCCAGAGCGGTATTCCATCTGCCGATCTCTCCGTTGACGGAAGAGTTTATTTCATTTCCGATCTGTTCTCTCTCACGCTCCGCTTCCTCACGGGCTTCTTCTTTTTCTTTCTCTGCTTCTTCTTTTAATTCATCCGCGGCATTCTGTAATTCATACGGGATCTCCGGATCATCATATCTTTCGATAAGATCCATCAGCTCATCGTATGAAGGAATATCCTGTGCGCTCAGTTCATCGAATAATTCGTTGTAATTATCTCTGACGGAATCCGCAGCCGCTTTACCGGCATTTTCAGCCTGCTGTTCTATCATCGAAGCCCAGTCACGGTTCTCATCGATCTTATAATCCGATGCATTTCCCGTCATGGACTGCGCATCGTCCATGGCCTTGCCCGATGCTGCCTGAAGTGCAGCCAGTGCGTCCTGAATATCGGGAGTCATACCCGCCGCATCCGATGAGACAATATTGGTAAGTGCATTTATTCTTGCGATGGAATCGGAAACGGATTTGGCCTTGTCGATCTCAATATAAGGTTCCTGCTGCCCTACAATTCCTCCCACATCTTTCTTGCCCTTTACCGGCCCGTAATTGGTACATCCGTATATAATGCCCGATTGTCTTCCGCATACTCCGCCGACATTGTATCCGACTCTGTCGTAACCGACGATTCCTTCATTTCCGGAATCCGCCACTATGCCTCTTGAAAAACCTGCAATGCCGCCGATGTCCACTCCGGGCTGATAAGAAATAACGGATACATCTCCCGTTATCTCGGAAATGATATCAACCTGTCTTTCATCATTTTCCGAAACCCACTCGGGAGTTGAATTTATACTTCCGTAATTGACACATCCTCTTATCGCACCGTAATTTCTTCCGCCGATACCGCCCGTATAATAAAAGCCTGTCACCTCTGCAAGGTTCTTACAGCCTGTGATCAATCCGTTTTTTCCGTTGATGCCACATATTCCGCCTGTGGCCGTATCTCCCTTTACTGATCCCTTGGAAAAACAATTCTTGATAACACCGTCATTTACCCCGGCTATTATTCCGGTTACATACCCGTCTCCCGCAGCGATGATATCCGCATCCACCGTAAGATTTTGTACAATACCTGTTTTTCCGACATACCTGAATAAACCCTGCACATATCCGGTTCCTTCGCGATCATATCCGTATATGGTATGTCCGTTTCCGTCAAACAGTCCGGAAAAAATCGGAATGCCGGTAAAATCTTCACCGGTCAGGTTAATGTCATTTTGCAATACAACATACTTGTCATATGACCAGCTTTCCGAATGACAATTTTCAGCCAGCTCTATAAGCTCGTCCTGAGTGCTTATATCTATCTCGGTAAATCCGTTTACCGTATTTTCCGCCGCACAAACCGCTTCGGGCAATGAAACCGCTACGGTGCCTGCAGCGAGAATTCCGGTAAGTACAAGTGCCGTGACAGTTTTGAACAGTTTATTATTTCTCATCACGTGCCTCCTTGTTATCTGCAATCTCAGGTATTCCTTCTTCCGTCACCTCCTGCATGGAGCCCATGGTAACAACCGCTGCAACTTCACCTCTTACCAGCGCATGCATCTCGCCGATAACCGTTCCGTTTATCTGGCCTCTTACCAATCCGTCTACCCTTACGGTTCCGAATCCGTGGTTAAGCTTAATGGGAACGGATACTTCGAAGGATGTCTTCTCGATTATCTTTTCACCCACCATAAGTATCTGAGGAAGCACAAACATTACCAGGATTATCGATATGGTAGTTCCTCTTCCCAGGCACTGACCGATACCGCATATCGTAGCATCGGATGAAAGGCGTCCAATGGCAACACCGGACAATACCATCATGGAACCTGAAGTGATTATGGTAGGAAATGCGAAATTCAAAGTCTCTATTACAGCTTCTTTCTTACCCATGATCTTACGAAGCTCCGTGTATCTTCCGGAGATCACGATCGCATAGTCAATGTTTGCACCCATCTGAATGGAGCTTACAATCAGATATCCCATGAAAAACAGGTAGGTGTGCTGGATCGTAGGGAATGAGAAGTTGATCCATATTGCTCCCTGAATTACCAGTATCAAAAGAACAGGCATTCCGGCCGACAGGAATGTAAAAAGCAGCACGGCAAGAACCGCCAATATGGATACGATGCTTACCACAGTATTATCTCTTTGGAAGGTCTTCATCAGATCGTACTGGCTGGTGGATTCGCCTGCGATAAGGATCTTGTCGGAACCGTCATAATAATTTCCCGCGATCTCATGCATCTCGTCAAGGAATGCAAATGTCTCATCACCTTCCTCGGGGAGATTCAAATACACAAGGATCCTGCTGTACTCCTCTCCCTGAAGCTGATCCTTGGCCATCTGCATCCGTGCATCAGCCTCTCTTAATGTATCCATCAGATCGTCATCAAGGGTAACGTATCCTTCCTCAACTTCGTCATAGAGGAACATCACTATATCGATGAGCGGGATCTTATATCCGGAAAAACCGTTGATTATCTTGGCATAGTTTTCATCGCCTATGGCGTAAGCCATATACAAAAGTTCGGATACTTCGTAATCCACATTGAAAAGTTCCGAAAACTCTCTCGCACTGAGTGCGTCGGTGAGCATATATCCGTCCATGGCTTCGGTATTGGCAAGTCCCTGACAATGATCAACCTCAGGCATGGATTCCAAAGTCTTCATTAGAAGGGCTTCTTTTTCGTAATTGCCCGCCGGCACCATCATTGCTACGAAATTTTTATCACCGAAAGCAGATGTGATCATCTCATCCGCAATCTGTGTCTCGTTCTTTACGGGAGTTTCTATCTTGGAATAGCCGTATACATAGGGACAGTTCCCCGACAGATAAAATGCATATATTACCGCAAGTACAAATATCGGAGGAATGATAAATCTGGTGAGATGATCAAACTTTCCGATAAAAGAGATCTTCGGGATAAAGCTCTTATGTCTCGTCTTATCCATGGCTTTTCCGAATACCATGATCAGTCCCGGCATAAGGAGGAACACGGACAGAAGCGAGAAGAATATTGCCTTTATGAGACAGATGGCCATATCCTTTCCTATTCCGTATTGCATGAACATCATGGCTATAAGGCCGCCCACGGTAGTAAGCGAGCTCGAACATATCTCCGGGATTGCTTTGGAAAGAGCTACAATATCAGCTTCCCTTATATCCAACGTTCTGTGTTCTTCTTTGTAGCGGTTGCAGAATATGATCGCATAGTCCACCGACAGTGCAAGCTGTAGGACTATGGTTACGGAATCCGATACAAAAGAGATCGTTCCGAGAAAGAAATTCGTTCCCGCAGCAAGAACCGCAGATGCTCCGAATGTAAGCAGAAGAACGGGAACCTCTGCGTAAGTAGAAGAGGTAAATATAAGCACCGATAAAACCACCACAACAACCAGTGCGGATACTACCTTCATTTCCTGCGCTATGATGTCTGCTGCCTGATCTCCCATGGAGGTGCTGACATAAACGTCATAACCATCAAGCATCTCTTTGATCTCATCCAGTCCTTCAAGGCATCTTTCATCATCTTCAGGGTATGCAAATGTGATCTCATACAGCGCGGAGAAATCATTATAATGATCCGATCCGTCTCCGAATGACACCATAGTTACATCATCCCTGGCATCTATCTCATCATATATAACTTCAGCCTCGTCATATGTGATGTTAGTTACCATAAGTGATGCGCTTCCGTATGTGATGAACTGGTCACCCATAAGATCGAGGGCTCTGGCCGTCTCCGATGTGTCGGGGAGATACGCGGCAAGGTCGTTTTCCACCTTTACCCACTTTGATGCAATGGCACTGAATATAAGTGATATTCCTATCAGCAGGAAAAAAAGATTTCTTCTGTCTACTATGAATGTGGCAACTTTCAGCATAAATGAGTTGTCGGTTTCTTCTTTTGGTTTGTTTTTCGTATTTTCCAACTCTTCACCTCCGAATTCGTTTCCAAATCCCTAAAACGCATTAAACCGCAGACGCCATCTGAAACAGAAGGCTTCTGCGGTTATAAATTCTTATTACGAAACCGTATTATATCACTCTCTATAAAAAATACTCGTAAAAAAGTGAAATTTTAGAAAAATAAAAGAAATTCCGGGGCCCAGGCCCCGGAAATAAGATCAATACTCTTCAAACACCTGATAAATAAAAAACTTAAGATACAGTGACTCGGGGCATCCCATCAGATAAGGATGATCCGGCGACTGAAGCCTGTATTCCACCTGACGAAGTCTTTTCCTTGCACCCTTTGCTGCTTCCAGAATAGTCTTTTCGAGAAGCTCCGGCTCCATAAAATGCGAACAGGAACAGGTACACAGGAATCCGCCGTTTCTTACAAGTCTCATTCCGCGGGTATTGATCTCCCGGTATCCCTTGATCGCATTTTTAACCGCAGATCTTGATTTGGTAAATGCGGGAGGATCGAGAATCACGACATCATAGCTCTCGCCCTTTGAAACAAGTTCGGGAAGAAGATCGAACACATCCGCAGTCATAAACTTAACCCTGTCGGATAATCCGTTCAGTTCCGCATTTTCCCTAGCCTGATCAACTGCAAGCTCTGATGCATCCACACCGAGCACACTCTCTGCGCCAGCAAGGCCTGCATTAAGTGCAAAAGATCCCGTGTGCGTAAAGCAGTCCAGAACCTTCTTACCCTTGCAAAGCTTTGCTGCGGCTGCCCTGTTATATTTCTGGTCAAGGAAAAATCCGGTCTTCTGTCCTTCCTCGATGTTTACTTTATACTTAACTCCGTTTTCGGTAATGACCACATTCGTATCGAATGGCTCACCGATGAATCCCTTTACCTTTTCAAGCCCCTCGAGTTTTCTGACGGAAGCATCGCTTCTTTCATAGATCCCTCTGATCTTTATGCCGTCCTCTTCAAGAACTTTCTTCACCAGATTGCAGATAGCTTCCTTGTGCCTCTCCATTCCGAGAGTTTCGCACTCACATACCAGCACATCTTCGAACTTATCCACTACAAGACCGGGAACGAAATCCGCTTCCGAAAAAAGAATACGGCAACTGGAAGTATCCACAACAGACTTCCTGTATTCCCATGCGTCGCGTACCCTCTTTTCCCAGAATGCCTCATTTATCTCGTCATCATGATATCTTTCCAGCATTCTGACACGAATGGTACTGTTGGGATTGATATATCCCTTACCCAGTTTGTACCCGTCAAAATCAAGAACGTTTACGATATCCCCGGGTTCATATTCCCCGGATTCTTTCTCTATTTCATTGTCGTAGATCCACTGACCGCCGCTTTTTAAATATCTTCCGCCGCCCTTTTTAAGTGTAACTTCCGCCATCATAATCTCATTTCCATAACAGTCTTAAGGGGTTCAAATCCAAGAGCATCATAGAAGGCCCTTGCACCGGTATTGAATTCCCACACATTAAGCGTTATTCTCTGATATCCTTTTTGCGAAGCATATTCTTTGACATGTTCGCACAGTGTCCTTCCGACATGTTTACCGCGACAGTTTTCATCCACGCACAGATCGTCTATGTATAACATCTTATCGGGATTGGTGGAATGATTCCCCGCATATGTCTTATCCATACAGAAAGCATACCCCATGATCACTCCTGCATCATCGGTACATACAAAGATGATGGTAACATCGCTTTCGATAAGAGACTTAAGTTCGTCTGCAGTATATTTCTTTTTACCGGGTATGAACAGATCGGGACGAGCCTTCGCATGCACGTCATGAACCTGATACAGGATTTCCTCCAAACGGGGAATGTCTTTGATCTCAGCCCTTCTTACCGCCATATTTTTTCATTTCCTTTATAAAGATCTTGGCGATGTCGCTAAGTTTGGCATCGCTCCTCTTAATATATCCGATGTGCATCACCTCATCACTTTCGAGAGGTATGGCCGCATATCCGGTTCCGTTTAACTGCTTGCAGATAACACCGCTGCAAAGAGTATATGCGTTTAGGAGTGTCATCATGTTAAGGGCCGTTGCTCTGTCATTAACGTGGATCAGTTTCTTGTACGGATATGTGCTGAGCACTTCCTCCGCATAATAGAAGGAATTCTTTTCTCCCTGATCGAATGAAAGGCAGGGATACTCATCCAACTCCTTGAAAGAGATCTTTTTCTTCTTCGCAAGAGGATGTTCGGAGCTTAAATATACATATGTTTTACATGAAAACAGCTCGGTGAATACCAGATTATTCTCGGCAAGATCGTTCTGAAGGATCCTCTCGTTAAAATCATTCAGATACAGGATGCCCAGCTCACTCCTCATATTCTTAACATTGGAGATAACCTCATGGGTTCTTGTCTCATAAATAGCGAAATCATATTCGTCGATACCTGCCTTGAGTACCGCATTTGAGAAGGCTTCAACTGCAAAGGTGTAATGCTGTGCCGAAACATAAAATTTCTTATCGGGATCGTTTCTTCCGTGGTAATGATCTTCCATCAGAGCATACTGATCCAGGATCTGTCTTACATACCCCAAAAATTCGCTTCCCTCGGGAGTAAGTTCGATACCCTTGTTACTTCTTCTGAAGATGGTTATATCGATCTCATCCTCAAGATCCTTAATGGATGCGGAAAGACTGGGCTGCGACATGAACAGATTCTTTGCGGCTTCATTCATTGAGCCGCGCTCCGCTATTTCTATCACATATCTCATTTGCTGAAGTGTCATGACTTTATATCCTCCGAAGCCTTCCGGCCGAAAAGATCTTTACTGTAGAATACCGATGCCAATGTGATCAGTAACGCTATACACAATTTGGTCGACCATTTATGTGAAAACCCGGTAGAAAGAGTATTTACTCCTTCCGGACCGAACACAACAAAGGGATCATCCTTGGTAGTGGTGGCACATACCGTTTCCCTCGACGCAATGGTATCAAGATTCATTCCGTTTACCATAAGGTAGTTTTCCGGATAAAAAAGATCGGGGACGGAGATCCTCTTTTTTACTGTTCCTCCGGAATTAACACTAACTCCGTCTATGACTATCACATCATCTGCGGGAGGATAATCTAGACGCAATCCGGTGATGGTTCCTTCGTAAGATGCGTCAAATTTAAATGTTATATTTCCGGTGCGTTCATCATATGATGAATCCACATACTGCGCATCCGAGAAATTCGGATCCGCCTGCGTAGCATAATAGATCCTGTATCCGTAAACAGCACCTTCGCGGATATGAAATCTCAGATAAAGATCATCCGCAGGTAACGGTATCAGGATTATCGCCAGCATGCATATGCATGTTATGATGGTTTTAGTAAAGCCCTTCATTGGTTTACCCGCCCGAAAAACTGTGATAACATAATGGTTGTCGCTGTTTGAACCTATCAAATGATATCATAACGCATTAATCCTAGGCAAACATGAATCCTTCAATATCAGGCAAAAAAACAAGGCCCGTATCGGACTGTCTTCCCATATTCGGATTTGCTCTCGCATTATGTTACTTCATGTACGGAGTTGCGATTCGAGAGCTCGCAGGAGAACTGTCGGATTACAGCGGTCACGTATATGTTTATATCGCCACATTCACAGGCGGCAGCGCCCTTAATGGCTGGATGATGTCTCCCTATTTCCTCTGGCACATAGTCGTACTGTTCTTCAAAACAGTACTGAAGCTTCCCATAGAAAGTTCAGCTGCCGCATCAAGCTGCATCTTTTATCTTGCATCTTATTTCATAACCGTATTTATGACGGAAAAATGGTGCTCACATAAAGGTTTATCACACTCTTCAGCTTTTACCGGATTTTTTTCCTTTGCTCTTACAATGATACAGCCTATATGGATCTCCTTTTTGGATGCGGGCGCATCAAGATCTGTGGGAGTCTTTTCATTCAACCCCCTTTACAGCCCCACCCACATGGCAGCAAGACCCTTTGCTCTTTTATGCTTTATGCTTGTGATCGATATTTGGGAACTTGCCCATAAACAAGATTCATTCTTCTTCGGTCTGAACCGAAATAAGACTTTGGTACTTCTCGCAGTCCTCTTATTCATATCCGCAGCAGCCAAGCCTGTATTTGCGGAAATGTTCATTCCGGCTGTCGGATTAATGATGCTTTACGAATGCATTTTCTCTTTTGTACAAAATAAAGAAAGCGGAACAAAATTTCTCAAAGGATTCCTGCTCCCCGCATTTTGTGCAGCAGTACCTACCATAATTTTCATCTTTGCCATGTTCTTCCTGTTCATTAATATGGGCGGAAGCTACACGGACACCGAAGGCGTCGTCATAACACCATTCCTTCAGGTCTGGTCCGGTTATTCGGAAAACATCCCTCTTTCGATGCTCTTTATGATGAGCTTTCCGATATACATCCTCATCATAGACAGCAAAAACTATTTAAGATCGGGTATCGGCAAGCTTGGATCCGTTTCATTTGTCGTCGGATTTTTGGAAGCGGCTTTCCTTGGTGAAGGCGGAGATAAACTGGGGCACGGCAATTTCATATTGCCCATGATGTTCGGAATACTGCTCCTTTGGGCATCCGCAATACTCCACTTCCTGACAATGGAA